>OGCI01000660.1_pt1 | contig 35694 bp, 33 predicted proteins | sample 1570021 | NCBI WGS metagenome assembly OGCI01 (sample SAMN06264664, study PRJEB24512) | hot springs metagenome | isolation source: Hot spring water | place: South Africa: Tshipise | collected 2015-06-21 | reverse complement strand
TTTCCTTTATAATGTCATTTAATTGAAATGTTTTCCCATCGGATAAGCGAAAGTTAAAACCCTGCAGAAAATAATTTCCGTGAGCTCCACCTGTAAACTCATAATGATCCATCACGATGCTTAAAAAATCGTTAGACAGATAAGTTAATTTAAAGGATGTTTCAAAACTAAATACCCAGTCTGCAGGATAGTCAGCAAATGGTTCTGAGTCAGAGACAAACTCTTCATAAGTTTTTAAAACTTCAAGGAATTGATTTTTGAGAAATGAATTTATTTTATTCTGAACCTCTGCGTTTTTCATTCCTCGTATTTGAGGATAAGATATTTTAACATATACAGAAGTATCTTCATTGCATTTATAAATATCATTCGAAAAAACTTTGATACTGTCTGTTGTTGCAAATATGTTTTTAATTAGTATTAAACATATTATGAATAAATATTTCATTTTGATGATTATTTATTTTTTGATTTGAATTTGTTTTCAATAAACAGTACTAATTCTGAAAAGATATAGCCGAATATAATACCTAAGATTGCTCCTCCAATAATGTCCGACGGATAATGCAATCCCAAATAAACTCTTGAAATGGCTACTAAAGATGCTATTATAAAAAGAATAGCTCTGAACTTTGGAAAAAGAAAAGAGAAATAAGTTGCTGCTGCAAAGTTATTAAGTGCGTGATTAGAAGGAAACGAATAAGTACCTGTACATCCAAGTGGAGTAATAACATCTGTCAGAGCATCGCATGGTCTTGGTCTGGCAAAAAATTCCTTAAGCAATCTGTATCCTGTTTGATCTGTAACCGCAACCATAATTAAAGTTACGATTACAGCTATCTTTCCTCTTTTACCACCAAATTTCCAGGTTATTCCTAACAAAATCACATAAGTAATAAACCAGTTATTAACACTTGTTATTATAGAAAAGAATTTATCTAAAAAAGGCAACGATAATGAATGATTGAAAAAGTAAAATACAGCGAGGTCAATTGAATATAAAAATTCAGACATAAAATCCTTTCAAAAGTCAGGGCAAAATTACTGAATAGAATTTTGGAATGAAAATAATAGTGTCTATTTAATAATACAATTTCAAAATCATATTTTGATTGCACATCATTTCAATAGTTTTTTCTGGCAAGATTATTGACAAAATTAAAACTGTTAAATACTTAAACCCGTTCATCACTTGTATTGATTGTTTATGTATTATTCTCAATCATAAAAATAGATAGACCTTAAGTTTGTACAGAAAAATAAATCAATAAATTAAAATGGAGATATAATGAAAAACATTTATTACACAGTTGCTGCAATAGTATTTTTTTTCAGTTCATTTATTTTTTCGCAGGAGGATACTACTAAAACAACAGAAGAAACTAAAGATAAAAAATGGAGATGGGAATCAGAGGAACATGATAAAAAATACGATTTTGACTTTGATTTTGATTTTATAGGCAGTAAAAACAAGCCCGCAATTTCCCTGAATTATGGCATAACACAGCTCAAAAGAAAAGATGTTGTTACCAATAATTTGATAGATCCTATTAGCTTCGAATTAAAACTTGGAACTATCAAACAAAAAAATATTTTTGATAAGGAAGATTTAATCAAAGAGAATTTCAAATACTTCACGATAAGTAATTTCTCTTCATACCTGAAAAATAAAAATTCAACCTCTGTAGATATAAATAGTGATACCTGGAAATTCGGATTTGGAAAGCAGAGAGGCTATGGATATAAATTAAGTCAATCATTTGCAATTATACCTTACACAGAAAGCTCATTAAACTGGTCAAGAATAAATTTTGCTTATGATACAAATTCAGTCGGAATAAATGACAGAAAAATTATGGAGATGTATGATGAAACTTTTAGATTTGGTAACAGTAGCTCGGGTGGAATAAAAATTCAGGCTTTTGAAAATCTTGCGTTAGATTTTTCTTATGAGAGACAAATTGTTTTTCAAAGAGTACTTTTCTGGAAATGGGCAGGAAGCTCAATAATAGAGCATGCTTCACATAGACTATTGGATAGTTTTATTGACAAAATATTTGACTCGTCTCCTTATGCTGCACCAATAGTATCTTTTGTTTTGAAAAATGCCTTGTCCTATGGCATCTACGAATTGAGACAAGAGAAAATGAACTGGCCATTTAACAGCGAGTCACCATTAAGTTTCGACCAATTCAAGATTGGAGTTACTTTTATTTTTTAATAGAGAATGGTTGTCCAAATTCAGTGAATCATAAACTGATATTTGGACAACTTTTTTTATTTAGAATAGATGTAATTATTCAGCACTTCAACGGTTGTTTTGCATTGCAGTAAATCTACTTCCAACAAGTCACGCATTGATAAAACTCCGACAAGTTTTTCACCATCAATAACCAGAATATGTCTTGTTTTTGCTTCTTTCATTTTTGCAAGGGCTTCAGCAGAAGATTCGTTTATCTTTGCAATGACTAAGTTGGTTGACATTACTTCATCAACAAGAGTTTCTTTGACATCTTTATCAACGGCAATAATTCTCTTAACTAAATCACGCTCAGAAAAAACACCAACTAATTTATCGCCATCCAGAACAGGGACAATTCCAACAGACTTTTCAGCCATGAATTTAACAACATCATAAATTTTTGTTCCTGTTTGAACGGAATGAACTTCACTTGATTTTAATAAGTTTTTTAGTTCATCCATATTTCCTCCTAAATTTTTTTAGAAAAATAATTGCCAAATAAATAATTTCAAATAGTTTCAGAAGATTTTTCTATTTCATAACTCAACTCAATTGATAACATTAATTGAGCTAATTTTGAATATAAAATCAAAATATTTTTGGAGAACTTTGTTCTATGCACAACGTCTTTGATAAATTTTTTTACCCGCGATCTATTTGTATTATTGGCGCTTCATCCAAACCAAAAAGTCTTGGCTATGAACTAACCCGATCAGTTATCGAATATAATTATAAAGGCAAACTATTTCTCGTTAATCCAAAAGGAGAGGAAATTTTTGGAATAAAATGTTTTAAATCCATCACTGACATCTCTGAAGAAATAGATCTGGCAATATTGATGGTTCCTAAACAATTTGTTGAATTAAGCCTTAAAGAACTTATATCAAAAGGAATTAAAGCAATTATTTTAATTACCGCAGGCTTTAAAGAAACTGGGGAATCAGGCGCTGAAGCCGAGAAAAGGATTATTGAGATAGTAAAAAAATCTGATGCAAGATTAGTCGGTCCTAATTGTATGGGAATCATTAACTCCCAAAATGAAATAAGAATGAATGCAACATTTGTCGCTGAACAACCGCGTGAAGGTAAGTTAGCATTCTGCTCTCAAAGTGGAGCTATTGGTGCTGCAGTTCTGAACTCATTGAGAGAGACAGATATTCGCTTCGGACAATTTATAAGCGTTGGAAATAAAGCTGATGTGAATGAACTTGACTTGCTGAATTATTGGAACTCAAATGATGATATAAAACTGATATGTTTTTATCTTGAGAGTTTTGTAAACGGTGAACGATTTATTAAATATTTTATTGATAATCATATTTATAAACCAGTGATAATTCTAAAAGGGGGTAGAACAGAAAGTGGAATTAAAGCTGCTTCATCTCACACTGGTGCAATTGCGAGTTCTGATAAAGTTGTTGATTCGGTTCTAAAGCAATTTGGAATTATTAGGGTTGACGATTTAAACGATATGTTTAATACTGCAAAAGGCTTTGAAGATTTTCCGATACCTCTGGGAAACAAAGTCGCAGTAGTTACAAATGCTGGTGGACCCGCAATACTTACTGTAGATTCTTTAGAAAAAAATAATTTGGTATTAGCTGAACTTTCAGAATCCACAAAACAGAAACTAAAACAAATTGTTCATCCTGAGGGAAGTGTTAATAATCCGGTTGATTTATTGCCCGGAGGAACTGCTGAGCAATTTAAGTCTGTTGTGGAAATTCTTTTGACAGATGATAATGTTAATTCTGTGATTTCAATTTTCGTTGAGCCAATTATGGTGAAAGCTTTTCCTGTTATTGAAGGTATAAATGAAATAGAAAGTGAGAAACCAATATTTCAAATAGTAATGCCACTACCTGAGTTCTGGGAAGAATATCGTCAAAATTCAAAAACCCGAAAACCTCTTTTCAGATTTGCAGAGGACGTTTCTGTTGTGATAAAAAATATGTTGACTTCCAACAATTCAATTTCTCACTCAGATAGACTGAAAGAGAAATACAACAAAACGAATAACGATTTGTCTGAATTCAAAGGAAAATTCCTCCCACAAAATTTAGTGAGTGAAATTGCAGTTAAGTATTCAATTCCTTTGGTTGAGCAGAGGGTTTTTCCTGTTGATGAAGTAGATAAAACCACGTTTAAATATCCTATTGCTCTAAAAGCAATTGGAGAAAACATTATTCACAAATCAGAATTAAACGCAGTAATTTTAAATATTAAAAATTACGACGAGCTTAAAGTTTCTATTCAAAATTTAGAAAATAGTTTAAGTTCCAACGGAATTGCATTAGAAAAAGTTTTAATACAGTCATTTTTGAAAACAAAATTTGAATTGCTTGTTGGAGCTTTTCGCGACAGTAGTTTTGGACCTATGATAATGTTTGGAAGCGGTGGTAAATACGTTGAATATCTGGATGATACTTCAATGTGTTCTGCTTATTTGAATGACGCTGATATTGAAAATCTTATAAATTCAACAAAGATTGGAAAAATCATTCGTGGCGTTCGAGGTGAGAAATCTGTAGATATCAATCATCTAAAATCCATTATTAAAAATTTAGCACAACTGGCATTAGATTATGATGAGATTACTGAAGTAGATATTAATCCACTGATTATAACAGATGATAATCAAATTTCTGCCGTTGACATTAGAATAAAGTGTTAAATCCTGAATATTCAATCTTGGATGAAAATTCCAACATTGAACATTTAACATTTACAACTTAAAATTTATTTGATTGATAAACGTATCTTAAAAATTCCTCTCTGACGTTGGGATCGAGAAACTTTCCGTGATAACTCGAAGTAACGGTAGAGCTTGAAACATCCTGCACACCACGAGAAGCAACACACAAATGATCTGCATCAATTAAAACAGCAACATCTTCGGTTTTCAACATTTCTTTTAATTCATTTGCAATCTGAATAGTTAATCTCTCCTGAACCTGTGGTCTTTTTGAAAAATACTGAACAGTTCTATTAATTTTAGATAATCCTACAACTTTGCCGGAAGAAAAATAAGCAACGTGAGCTTTGCCGATAATAGGTACAAAATGATGTTCACAGTATGAATAAACTGCAATATTTCTTTCAACAAGCATCTGATTGAATTTATATTTATTATCAAATAGAGTTAAGGAAGGCTTATTCTTAGGATTTAATCCTGAGAAAATTTCTCTTACATACATTTTGGCAACGCGTTTTGGAGTATCTTTCAAAGAATCATCTGATAAATCTAATCCTAATATTTCCATTATTTCAGCAAATTTCTTTTGGATTAGTTCAATTTTTATTTCATCATCTATTTCAAAAGCATCTCTCCTTATCGGAGTTTCAATGGATGTCAAAATATGTTCATCATTTATGGGTTCATTACTAAAAACTTCTGTTCGGTAAAAAGTGTCTCTCATATTTTTCCCTTAATATTTCTTAGGGATAACCGATAATAAAGTTGAATAGTTCAATTATGTTGTGCAAGAACTGAATGTTTTATGATATTGTTTAATAATTAGATAAAACAAAATATTTTGATATTGAATAAATAATTTTTATATATGAATAGAATTTGAACAGTATTTATGGTAGATAAAGATAAAATATTACTTGCAGTCGAATACTTCGAAAAAGCTTATCGTCTGCATTTGAAAGGTGAAGTCAATGAGGCAATTGACGCTTACAGAAAATCTATTGATTGTTATCCAACTCCTAAAGCCCACAATTTTTTAGGATGGGCTTTGAGCCTTCTCGGCAAGTTTGAAGAAGCCATTGAAGAATGTAAAATCGCAATTGAACTTGATCCTGAATACGGAAATCCATATAATGATATCGGAACTTATCTGATAAATCTCAACAGGTATGACGATTCTATTTACTGGTTTCAGAAAGCATTAAAAGCTAATGATTATGACTCCAGACATATTCCATTATATAATCTCGGACGAGTTTTTGAAAAAAAAGGTATGTGGTTTACTGCATTAAAATACTATAATGATTCGATGAATCAAGATCCCGATTTTCAGCCCGCGAAACTAGCTTACTACAAATTGCTTGCTCAATTAAATTAACTTATACGCATTTTATTATTTTTTCTTAATTTAACTCTGCAAATAATTTTAAGTTAAAATTAAAATTTCTTATTATGAAAATTTCTGATTTCCTTTCTAAGGATGCGATAATTCCAGAATTAAAAAGTATTGATAAATTTGAAGCGATTGATGAATTGATCGGGTTATTCTCCTCAGATTCAAGAGTTGAAGACATTGAAGATGTCAGAAAGAATGTCTTTGAAAGAGAAAAAATAATGTCAACTGGCGTTGGTAAAGGATTTGCCGTTCCTCATGGTAAATCAGATTCTATCAAAGAAATTATCGTAGCTTTCGGAAAAAGCATACAGGGAATTGATTTCGATGCTTTGGATGAGCAACCAGTAAATCTTATTTTTTTAATTGTCGGACGAAACGATATGATAAGCGCACACATAAAACTATTAAGCAGAATTTCCAGAATGATGAACAAAGATGATTTCAGAAACAGATTATTAAGTGCATCAGATGCTGAAGAGATTTACAATATTTTCGTTGAAGAAGAAACTAATTATTTCGATTTATAAATAACTCTTTTAACAACTCCACAATGATTAAAGCAATTACAGGTACTAAAGATATCCTTCCCTCAGATGTAACCAAATGGCATCATCTCGAAGGTTTGGTTAGAAAAGTTTTTAACAATTACAACTATGTTGAGATAAGAACTCCAGTATTTGAACAAACCTCACTTTTTGCAAGAGGTATCGGTGAGGAAACAGATATTGTCAGTAAGGAAATGTACACGATGATTGATAGAGGCGGCACATCTATAACTCTTAAACCCGAAATGACTGCCGGAGTAGTTCGAGCGTTTATTGAACATTCGTTGGGAGAAAAAACTTCGCTTAATAAATTGTATTATATCTCTCCGATGTTCCGTCAGGAGCGACCTCAGGCTGGAAGATTGAGACAGTTCCATCAGTTTGGTGCAGAAGCTCTAGGAAGTTCTTCTCCTTTCCTTGACGCTGAAATGATTGAAATGGCTTATTTAATTTTAAAACATTTAGGATTAAAAGATCTTATTGTGAAAATAAATTCTCTGGGTACTCCTGAATCACGTGAAGTATATAAAAATGAACTTAGAAAGTTTCTCTCAGATAAAAAAGATAAATTAACTGATGATAGTCAAAACAGACTCGAAAAAAATATACTGCGAATTCTTGACAGTAAAGCCGAGCAAGATCAGGAGGTTTTATTAAATGCTCCATCATTGTTTGATTATCTTGATCAATCAAGTATCAACGATTTCAATGCGGTAAAAAATTATTTGAATTCAATAAATATTCCTTATGAAGAAGATACAAAACTTGTTCGAGGTTTGGATTATTATACAAAAACTACTTTCGAAATCATCAGCAATAAAGTTGGTTCACAAAGCTCCCTCTGTGGCGGAGGAAGATACGATTTGTTAGTTGAAGAATTGGGCGGAAAACCAACTCCCGGTGTTGGTTTCGCAGCAGGAATGGAAAGAATTCTGCTGGCTTGTGAAAATGAAAATTCACTTAATCTTCCTGAAAGACAAATTGATGTTTTTATTGTTAGATTGGAGAAGGAGCTTCAATATAAAGTAGCTGAGTTAGCTTCTGAATTGAGAAGGAACGAACTAATCGTTGATTATGATTATCTTGATAGAAGTGTTAAAGCACAAATGCGTGAAGCAAACAGACTGAATTCAAGATTTGTCTTGTTCATCGGAGGTGAAGAATTTAATCGTGGTGAAATCGTTTTGAAAAATCTGTCCGATGGGACACAAGAGAATCTAAAGTTGAATGATTTAAACGAAATAATTAAAAGAGTAAAATAAATGTCGCTCAGAAATCCAAAAGAAGTTCCTAAAATTTCTAAAGCTCGTGAAAAAACAATAGATAAGCTTAAAAAGGCAATTCCCAAAAAGAAGAAAGAAGAAATTGAATTCAATTGTAAATTCTTTTTTCATTATGATAAAAAAGAAAAAAAACAAAAGTGTAGAATTCTTCTGGAAACAATTAAACTTTTTACATCTCTTAATTACAGTATTTCTGTCCAATCAAGAAAAATCAAAAACGAAATTGACATAAGTATATTCGGATTATCTGCCCGCAATGATTATCTGACAGAAGTCAAACCCGCAAGTGAAGCAATTGATTTTGAAGATTTATATGGTGAGCATATAGTTAATATCATAAAATCGGACGGTTCAATTAATAGCGTAAGAATAGAATTTAATCTTTATAAAAAACAAATAAATTTAATTGATGAATTTCTTCCACCTAAAAAGAACAATGGAAAGTTTTGCTCATTTGAAATTGCTGAATCTTTATTTTCATTCCCGATGGAATAATTAATGAAAATGATAATTGGCAGAAAGCCAGTGCTTGAAGCTCTTAACAGTAATAGCAATATTTCTCAGGTTTATATTCTTTTCGGACAAAAAGGAAGTATCATTGATGCGATTATCATCGCAGCAAAAAAGCGTGGAATAAAAGTAAATCAATTATCTGTTGAAAAATTCAGACAAATAAATTCCGATAAAAATAATCAGGGTGTAATAGCAATAAGATCGGAACAAAAGTTTTATAAGCTTGATGAAATCATTTCTGAATCAAAGAACAGAAAATATCCAATCATTCTAATTCTCGACTCAATTCAAGATCCCCATAATGTTGGAGCAATTTTAAGAACGGCAGAATGTTGTGGCATCAAATCAATAATCACAACTTTGCATAACTCAGCCCCTATGAACGAAACTGTTGTAAAAACATCTGCAGGAGCAATTGAACATCTTAAAATCTGTCAGGTTCACAACCTTGCTAATACAATTGATGAACTTAAAAAAGCTGGTTTCTGGATTGTGGGATCATTTCTTGGAAAATCAAAAAATTATCTTGAAATTGATTACAAAATTCCAATTGCGTTTATTGTTGGAAACGAAGAAAAAGGCATAAGAAAATTGACTGCTGAAAAGTGTGATTATTTAGTTCACCTTCCGATGTATGGAAAAATTCAATCGTTGAATGTTTCTGTTGCAACCGGAATTTTTCTGTATGAAATCGTTAGACAACAAACCGAAAGTCCGCAACATCAATAACAAAATCTAATCAAGATTAACACTTCTTATAATTATATTTGCACTCGCAAAAAATAGAATTTAATTATGAGCTTCATTGATAAATTAGAAAAAATAAAGCAACGATACGAACAAATAAATCAATTGTTTACAGATCCCGATTACTTAAACAATCATGATAAAATAAAAACTCTTAGTAAAGAAAAAAGCGAAATTGAGGAAGTTGTTCTGGCTTATGAAAAATACCTGAAAATTTCGAAAGATATTGAAGGCAATAAAGAGCTAATAGAAAGTTCAGCTGATAAAGAGATAATTGAGCTTGCAGAATCTGAACTTGAAGGTTTAAAGGTATCTCTCGAGAAAGCTGAAGAAGATTTGAAAACTCTACTCCTGCCTAAAGATCCGAATGATGACAAAAACGTAATCGTAGAAATTCGTGCAGGCACTGGCGGTGAAGAAGCCGCACTTTTTGCAAACGATTTATTCAGAATGTACACAAGATATGCTGAAATTCGTGGTTGGAGATATGAAATTATTGACATAAATGAAACTGGAATCGGTGGATTAAAGGAAGTTATCTTTTCAGTCAATGGTGATAATGTTTATGGTGATTTAAAATTCGAATCAGGAGTTCATCGCGTTCAGAGAGTTCCGGAAACTGAAGCAAGCGGAAGAGTTCACACTTCAGCAGCTTCAGTGGCGGTTCTGCCCGAAGTTGAAGATGTTGAAGTTGAAATTAATCCAAACGATTTAAAGATTGATATATTCCGTTCTGGTGGAGCAGGCGGACAAAATGTAAATAAAGTTGAAACTGCTGTTCGGATTACTCATATTCCAACTGGAATTGTTGTTCAATGTCAGGATGAGCGCTCTCAATTGAAGAATAGACAAAAAGCAATGAAAGTGTTAAAAGCAAGATTGTATGATATGGAAATGAGTAAAAAGATGAGCGAAATTTCTGCTCAAAGAAAACTTATGGTACGAAGCGGAGACAGAAGCGATAAAATCAGAACTTATAACTTCCCTCAAAACCGAATTACTGACCATAGAATTGGATTAACTTTATATAATCTATCAGAAATTATCGAGGGAAAACTTGATGAACTTATTGAACAAATTAAATTAGCAGATAAAGCTGAAAAACTACAATCAGCAGATTATAATTAGTCTGATGTCTTTTTAATTGTTATCAAAGTAACGTCATCTTCGAAATTATTTGAGGTAAACTTTATAAACTCAGATTTTAACTTTTTCAGAAAATCAACTTCTTTAAAACTTTCAGTAAGAACTTTTTCGAGTGAAGAAGCTCCGAACTGAGCACCATCTTTATTTCTCGATTCATTCAGACCGTCAGTAAAAATCAAAATTCTATCATTCTTTTTTAATTCAATTATTATATCATTATATTCGCTTGCATCGCTAAATCCTAACAACATACCTTCCGACTTCTTCTTTAACAGATTTCCACTTTCAGAATCAATAAGGATTATCGGATTGTCTCCCGCTCCACAGTATTTTACAGAATTATTTTTATTATCCAAATGAACAATTGAAAGGGAGATGAAAACTTCAGAGACTTTGACATCTTTATAAATCATTCGATTTACTTTTGATATTATTTCAGAAGGCGAAAAATTTTCCGATGATTCGATTACTGCTCGTACAGTGCTTCTAATATAACCAGCATAAGCAAGAGCAAAATGCCAGGCTCCCCATTTTTTACCCATCACATCACCGAGAACTATCAAGAGGTTATTATCATCAACTAAGAAGTAATCTATCAGATCTCCGCCCGGTATTCCCTGATAAGTTTGATGCCAATGATTGATTTCATAACCTTTAAACTCAGGAGCTGAATCCGGAATTACTTTCATTACAACTGATGAAGCTGCTGTTTGAAGTTCAGATATTGCTTTTGACTTCTGTTTCTTTAAGCTATTAACTATCGCATTAACTTTTGCGAGAACAACTTTGGGCCCTGCGGTTTTAATAACGTAATCAGTAATTTCTAAATCATATCCTCTCAGAATGTCATCTTCTCCACCCTTTGCTGTCAGAAATAAGAACGGAATATTTTTAAAGTGATTTTCTTTAAGAATTTTTTCTCTAAATTCAAAGCCGTCCATTTCTGGCATCATTATATCAGATATGATTAAATCCGGGATGTAGTTTTTTATTGAATCAAGTGCATCTTTAGCATTATTAAATGATTTGCATTCATAACCTGCTTTTTCCAAACTGAATTTGAAAAGTTTAATCATTTGCGGATCATCATCAAGAAGAAGGATTTTAGTCTTTTCTTCTATTGCACTAGGGACAGCTTGTTGTTTGGCAAACATCTCAAAAATTTCTGATCTTTTGAGTAAAGTGCTGATGCGAATTTTTAATTCTTCGTAATCGAAAGGTTTAACAAGAATATCATCACCTTTTGCTTCTACAGTTTTATTTATTTCCGAATCTTCATCTGAGCTCGTAGTTAAAATAACCGGGGTTAATTTAGTATTTTTATCAAGTTTCAAATTCTCGTAAAAATTAAAATTAGAAGTGTTTAATGAATCTAAATCAAGGATAATTAGATCAATTTTTTTTTTGCAAATAATCTGGTTAGCTTCTGAAGGATTCGAAGCTGATTCTACAGAATAGTTTTCCTGACGCAGCTGGAAAAGTAAACTTAATACCTGATTCTTATCCTTGTTAATTATTAGAATAGATTTAGAGACATTTTCTTTCATCTATTCGTTATAACTTTTTAATGCCTGATCAAGAGAGTTATATATCTCAAACACTTTATACATTCTGGTTAATTCAAACATCGAAGAAACAGAAGGTTTGAGACTGCAAAGCTTCAATGTACCTTTAACTGACAATAGTCTTTTTAAGGAAACCACTAAAGCTCCCAAAAATGTTGAATCAATAAATTCGCAATAAGAAAGGTCAACAATTATATCTTTGGTTCCACTATCAATTTCTTGAGATAATAATAACTTGAATTCTTCTGCTTCCTTGATTGTTGCTCTGACTAATTCAACAGTGATTACTACTTTACCTTCAATAATTACTCTATCAAAAAACATATTTTACCCTTTCAATTTGAAATTCCGTATTTTTCTAATAAGCGATAGATAGTTGCTCTACCGATTTTTAATTTTTTTGATGCTTCAAATATATTCCCGTTTGTTACTTTCAAAGCGTGTCTGATTGCCTCTTCTTTGACTTTTTCAAAAGGTATCACATTGTCACTTGGGAATATTGGAACATTCATATCAAAACTTGAATAGCTATCCGAGCTCCTTATGTGTGGTGGCAAGTCCTCAATATCAATATATTCTCCTTCAGCGATAATCATACATCTTTCAATAGTGTTTTCCATTTCCCTGATGTTTCCCGGCCAATTATAGTCATAGATTGCTTTTAATGCTTTTTTAGTAAATCCTTTATATTTTTTATTCAGTTTATCATTAAACTTTTTCAGAAAATACTCTGCCAAAACGATTATATCACTTCTTCTTTCTCTTAGTGGTGGAATAAGAATTGGAAATGAATTCAAACGATAGTATAAATCTTCTCTGAATAATTTTCCATCAACTGCATTTTTAAGGTCTTTGTTTGTTGCAGAAATTATTCTAACATCAGTTTTAATTAACTCAGTTCCTCCAACGCGTTCAAATTCTTTTTGCTGTATCACTCTCAAAAGCTTTGCCTGAAGAACCATTTCAAGTTCTCCTACTTCATCAAGGAAAATCGTTCCACCGTTAGCAAGTTCAAACTTACCAAGTTTCCTCTGGTGAGCACCTGTAAACGCTCCCTTTTCGTGACCGAATAATTCGCTTTCCAAAAGCTCACGCGGAATCGATGCGCAATTCACTGCGATGAAAGGTTTATCTTTTCTTATTCCATTAAAATGAATTGCTTTTGCTATCAGCTCTTTACCAGTTCCACTTTCTCCGTAGATTAATACCGTTATATCATTGTCGAGAACTTTAGAAACTAATTTAAAGACTGATTGCATCTTTTTATCAACAGAAATAATATTTTCAAACTTAAATTCTTTCTCTACATTATCTTTCAGATTTCTTAATTCACGAGCTAAATCATAACTTTTGATTGCATTCTTTACAGATACTTCTAACTTAGATTGATCGATAGGCTTTGAAAAGTAATCATAGGCACCCAACTTGATAGAATTAACAGCTGTATCAATACTATTCTGTGCAGATAACATTATTACCGGCAAATCAGGATCAAAAACTTTAATTCTTTTTAAGGTTTCAACGCCATCAATTCCCGGAAGCATAATATCCAACAAAATCAAATCAGGTTGCTTGTGCAAATTTTTTAATAAATCTTCGGCGTTTGTAAACTGCTCAGTCATATAACGCCATTTATCTTTTACCCAATAGTTGAGCAATTTAAGAATGCTGGGTTCATCATCAACAATAAAAATTATTTTTTGCAATATGCACCTTTATAGAATTTGTTTGGGTAATCTTATTAAAACTGTCGTACCTTTATTTAGTTCGCTTTGAATATCTATTATTCCCCTATGCAATTCAATTATTTGTTTCGCATATATCAGACTAAATCCTGAAATATTATTCTCCGAAAAAATTATTTTCTCATCTGTTAATTTCTTAAAAATATTTGGAATTTCATCAGGATTTATACCTATCCCAGTATCAATTATTAAAATATCTACTTCTTTATAAAACTCTTTAACCTGAATAAACACTCTGCCTGAATTTTCAGTAAACTTAATCGCATTGTGAATTATGGAAGCGATGACTCTTAGTATGCGTGGTTCATCGGCATCTATTTCTATAGCAGGTTTATTTGACTCAAAAGTTATAGTAACATTTTTTTCTGAAGCCATGACAGAAAATTCTTCAATAATCTTATTAAGCTCAGGAACTAAATTGAATTTAGTTCTATTGAGAATAAATTTACCTTGCTGAATTATTGAAAGATCAAGCACGTTGTTCACTAATCTTGCAAGTCTTTTACCTTCATTGAGAATTATCCCCGTAAATTCTTTAATTGTTTCAACCGGTAGATTCGGATCAGAATAAATGTTTTCTGCAAATCCAATTATAGAAGCAAGGGGTGTGCGAAGTTCATGTGAAATATTAGAAATAAAAGCTGAACGAAGTTTATCTAATTCTTTCAATACAAATTTGGGGAGATGAGCTCTTTGATTTTCAATTTGAAGGATTCTCTGTAATTCGTGAAGTTTCGGATATAACTCAAGAATTTCTTTTTCGTATCTCCTTATTTCTTCAATATTAATTCCACTGATTAGAAGAAATTCTATCGCAGAGTTTTCATCATAAATTGCTTTTACGTTCAGATTAAATTGCTGAGAAAATCCTAACTTAGATTGTAAATTAACTTTAAGACTTCCCTCTCCTTTTTTAATTGCCTCGTCAAACTGCTGAACAAAGCTCTTAAATTGCATTGGGTCAACTAATTCAGTAAAGTGCATTCCAATTAGTTCTTTATCAGAATACTCGAGATGTTTCGCCCCTGATTGATTTACTGAACTAATGTATCCTTTATCATCAAGGATTAAAATTAATTCCTGAGCGATAGCAAAGAAACCGGAGAAGAGCAAATCATTTTTTTTGCCTTCATTTTTTTTCCTGGGAGCTTTGATTGATTTATTTACTGTACTGCTATTGGATTCGCCCATAGATAAAAAGTAACTTTGCAGTATTAAAATAGTGGAATCGGGTGATAAATCAAACGTGACAGTTAGTTAAGTTTTCCTTGTGTTTGAAGTAATTCAAAATACTTTTTAATTACTTCTTCAAAATCTTTGTTATAACCTTCTTTGATGTATTTATTAAGTTCTTGTCTGATTTTATCGTTCTTCGGATCAGATTTAATGTTGAGTTCTTCAGGACCTCTTCTTACAATTTCTCTTCCTGTTTCGGATTGACGTTCCTGCTCAAAATCTCTTTCGTTAATTGATTTCTGAGCATCTAATAATTTTGATAAAATACGCTCCTGCTTCTGAATTAAATTGTCATCTAATTTCTGAGACTGCATTTGAGTAATTACTTCCTGCATCTGTTTTACAAGATTTTCAAGGTTCACAGGCATTTTTTTTGAAACACCTGATTCCTGAGCTTCTCTGTTTAATTGTTCAAGAGATTTTTTAATAAGTTCTTGTTGTTGAGCTAATCTCTGTAATTCTGCCTGCTGTTGAAGACTTAACTGCCCTTGCTGCATTTGTTGAAGCATCTGAGTGAGATTATTCAAATTCATTTGCTGACCGGATAATTGCTGAAGTTGCTGCATCAAAGACATCATACCTCCCTGCCCTCCACCGCCTCCCTGCATCATTGATTCCATCTGATTTTTAAGAGACATTATAGCCTGATTCATATTTCCCATCGCTTCCTGTTGCTGAAAAGATGATGCCATCGGGTTTCTGTTTTGAAGTGATGAAAGTGATTGTTCCATATTGCGAATTGCATTTCCTAATGCTTTCCCCATTTCAGGAGTGATGGCAAATGTCTTCTGAGAAAGTTCAGACATTTGTTCCAAAATTCTATTGAGATTTTCCCGTATTTCACTTTGTTGTTTTGATGAAGAATTGAACTGAGATGAATTCAAATCCATTTTCTGAGTTTTGTTTTTTAATTCTTCCTGTTTCTTGGAAAGAGAAATTAAATTTTCAGTAATTCTCATCATATCAGTGAAAGTCTGAATTTGATTCTCCTGCATCATTGCGTCTTTCATTTGCTGAATCATCTGCTGAAGTTGGTTCATGTTTTTTGAAAGCTGCTGTTGATTTTTCTTTGCAATCTGCATCTGATTCTGCTTCATCTTTGAAGAAGCATCCTTCGATAATTCCTGATTCTTCTGTTTTTCAAATTCGGCTTTAAGTTTATCTAACTCCTCTTTTGGAACATCTTCCATTCCTTCCATTTTCTCTTCAAGGTCTTCCAATGCATTCTCCATATTATCCAAATCCTGAGTAATCTTATCTTGTTTTTCACTCAGTTCATTTCTGCTTTTTTGATCAGAAATATTTTTTTCAGTCTGATTCTTCAAATCATCAATTGCTTGATTTAATTTTTCAGCTCGCTTCATTAGTTCATCAATTTTTTGTTCAACTTGAATCCGTTTGAGAAGATTCATAGTTCTCTCGATACTTTTTCTCAAACGCTCTTCATCAATTTGAAATTCCTGCAATTGTTGCTGAGTCAGATTTCTACTCATTTGCTCTAAATTCTGGCGTAGTTTTTCGAGAGCTTTTTTCATTTCATCATTAGTCATTTCAGACATCAGTTCCTGAAGCTGCATATATTTTTCAAGCGTTTCCTTAGAGAGTAATTTGTTTTGCTGCATTTCATTTTGAATATCTCTCATTTTCTCTGAAATGTTTTGCATCTTTTCTTGTAAGTTTTCAAATTTATCCAAAGCTTTTTCTATTCTTTGCTTCTCTTCCCATTTCAATTCTTTTCTGTCTTGTTTTAACTCACGGCTTATTTGCTCAAGTTCTTTCTTTAATTCCTGAGCTTCTTTAAATGTTTCTTCAAGTTCCTTCTGAACATCCTCCTGCTGATTATTCACTTTTGCCAAAAGCTCTTCAAGAGTTGGTATTCTGAAATTTATAGTTTTTGTTTTTGAGGATTTAGGTCCAGAGAAAACATCATTATCAAAAATTTCAAGATAAAAAGAGAATACTTCATTCACTTTCGGAGATAATTGTGTGATATTCCAGATATAATCAATTAATTGTTCTTTTATGTTTTTATCAATTCCTATTTCAAATGAATCAAAATTATCAGAGATCATTTTATCATTTAACGAATATCTTTTAAAGTGTAAAAGTAGTTTTGAAAATCCATAATCATCCTGAATTTTTATATAAATCGGGACTCGATTATCTTCAGATAAATCAAAATCACTTTGAGGTGAAGTTAATTCAATCAATGGAAACTCATCTGAAAGACATTTAAGTGAATAGATGATTGGTTGTTCATTCAAGTTATCAAGTTCATCTTTAATTCTTATGATGTAACTATCATCTTTTCTTATCTGAAATTTTCCTTTTGCTGATAGGCCTGAAACCTGCAGCGGAACTTTCACTGAATCACTGAATTCAATATAAGATTCTTTCAATAGTTTGCTTGCAGTAATATTTATTTCAACCTGAGTGCCTTTCAGTGCGGTGATATTTCCATTATCAAATTGCTCCGAAACAGAAATCTTCGAATAGGCAGGTGGATAAATTTTCAGATTAAAAGTTTTTATCAAAGGATAGTCTGTAACTTCAACCTCATAAATTTTGCTTTTAATGTCTTCTGCAAAAGCATAATAGCTGAATGAATTTATAACTTTCTGAATTTTATATGAATAAATTCCTGAAGTATCCTGCAACAACTTAATTTTTCTGAAATCTGTTTCTTCATCACCTTTCATCATTAAAAAAATTTCCGAGGGCTGTTTACCTATAACAATTATCTGAATATCAATTGAATTCCCCTTTGAAATTTCTGCGTCTCCCGGATAAACTTCAAAATAAAATTCCTGTGGAGGAATAAATTCTGTGTTAAAATGAAAAATGCGATTCGCAGCTGATAGAAGTCCGCTATTTAATAAAGTAAGTAACACGATTGGAATAATCAAGGTAATGAGTCTCCCGATTTTTTTCTTAATTGATTTGAAATCAACTAAGGCATCGAAATCGAGATGTTCAACTTTTTGATATGTTCGTTTGAAGGCTTCGTTAATCAAGCTCAAAGAATAAACTTTCGACAGCGAATTATTAGTTACTAACTGAAGTGAATTCACAAGATCATCTTTAATCTCAGGGAAGAAAATCCCGGCTCGTTTGGCAATTTGATAATAGTTTCTTGATGAAATAAGATTAAATGCTTTTGCTAAGTCAATCAAAGAATTAAAGAACAAAAGATAAAGAGTAAATGCAATCCAAAGAATAAAAAACACACTTCGCACAGTTGAAGAAAAGTTGAATAAAAATTCAAATACTACAATTGCAAATAGAAACAGAAATGAAAGACTAATAGTATCTATGAATCCGTTCGAAGCTTGAAAGATAAATTCTTTTTTTAAGAAAGAATCTAACTTGTTTAATATTTTCTGATAAAACTCACTTTTCATTTTCACTGACTCAATGCATAGATAATAATATTCGCCCCGAATTTGAGAGCTTCCTGTCTTTTTTCTTCAGGATTATTGTGAACTTCACTATCAGCCCAGCCATCGCTCGGATTTGATTCATAAGTATAGATGACAGCAATTCTTCCATCAACAAAAATTGCAAATGTCTGAGTTGGTTTTTTATCGTGTTCGTGAATTTTGGGAGCACCATTTTCAAATTTGTAAACAATATTAAAAATCTTATGATTAAACGGTAACTCAACAAAATCTTTATCAGGAAAAACTTTTTTCATCTCACGGCGAATTGCTTTATCTAATCCATAATCATCGTCAATGAAAAGAAATCCACCATTCTCAAGATAAGTTCTTAATCTTCTCGCTTCATCGTTGGAGAATGAAATGTTTCCGTGACCGGTTAAGAATAAAATCGGATAAGAAAAAATTTCGTCAGTTGATATGTCAACAAATTTGTAAACAGGATTTGTTTTTATTCCCGGAAAATTATTCGAAATAAATTTCAACAAATTAACTTCCGCTGATGGATCATTATACCAATCTCCGCCACCAGAATATTTCAATCGGGCGATAACTAATCCATCATTCGCTTGTGAAAACGAAGTCTGACAAATTATTATTGTAAAAATTAAAACCAATCTCATTTAGTTTGTCTATAAAAATGATTTGAAATATACATTAAAGAGAAATAAATATTAGTGAAAATTACATCCCTGACTAATCAATTGTTTTTTACCGAAATAACTTCTCCAAATTTTATGACTTCTCTGAATAACTGCTCTGTTAAAATAATGTTCGTTGAAATATCAAATCCGGCTTGCTTGAGACATTCTGCCAACCAAGTGTTGCAAGTATTAAACAAATGATAATTTCCTTTCGCTTTGAAGAAAAATATTTTATCTGCAATCGAATTAAGCAAAACATATTCATCAGAATTCTTGTAAAAAGTGTTTTCAATAAAATTCAGAATATTTTCAAGCTGGCTTTCGGTAATTGATAATCTGACAGCTATATCAGAATATTGCAAGAAAAGTTCCTTAGAAAGATTTATTCCTTCTATTCTCAAAGTGCTCGAAGTTGGTTTAAGAATAGCTCTTGCCGCAAAATATAAATCAAAATCCGGTAACTGATAAAAAACTTCATCTCCCCATCCGAAATCAATTAATCTATGATCTTCAAAGAATTTTTTAAATCTGTATTTTGAACCATCAATATCTTTTGAATGAATTACAATCGCTGTATGCCAATACTGTTTTATTAAAAAAATTTCGTGAAGCTCTCTGTTAATTAAAACCGTATCACTCTTTGTAAAAGTTGACGAGTTAAAAAAGAAGAATATTATTGGAAAAATTACTATGTTAAACATGAGAATAATCAATACTTGGGTAAAATTATGAAACACAACTTTCTTAATTCAATAATAATCCTAATTTTATTATTTTTCTCCATACAGCTCGATGCCCAAACCAATAAATATACAATCGTAATTCACGGTGGCGCAGGTGGTTTTTCGAAAAACCAATCTGATTCAATTAAATCTCTTTACCTGAATTCACTAAAAGAAGCATTAAAAATCGGTGAGGACATTCTTAAAAATGGCGGAACATCCCTTGATGCAGTAGAGAAAGTTATCAACTATCTTGAAGATAATTATTTATTCAATGCTGGTCGGGGAGCTGTTTTCACAACCGACGGTAAACACGAACTTGATGCCTCAATTATGAACGGAAAAGATTTATCAAGTGGTGCTGTTGCTGGTGTAACTCTTATAAAAAATCCAATTTCACTGGCAAGATTAGTAATGGAAAAAACTGATAATGTTCTTTTTGCAGGCAAAGGAGCTGATGAATTAGGAATTAAATTCGGACTTCCTGTTGTTCATAATTCCTATTTTCATACCGATGAGCAGTATAAGAACTTTTTGAATGGTCTGCAGAAAAAATATGCTGGCGAAACTGTCGGTTGTGTAGCACTTGATAATTTTGGAAATATTGTTGCAGGAACTTCAACTGGCGGAAGAAATTACAAATTGCCCGGACGTGTTGGTGATTCTCCCATTATCGCTGCTGGTAATTATGCTGACAATAATACTTGTGGGATTTCTGCAACAGGTATCGGAGAATTGTTTATAAAACACACTGTCGCTTACAACATTTCTGTTTTAATGAAATATAAAAACTACACGTTGAAACAAGCTTGTGAAGAGATGATGTACAAAGTTCTTCCTGAAGGTGCCGGTGGAATTATTGCAATTGATAAAAATGGAAATTATGAAATGATATTTACCACCGATGCAATGTTTCGAGGAGTAGCAAATTCATCCGGAGTTTTTGAAGTAGCAATCTGGAAATAAAAAGGAGTGGTTATGAGACCATTAAAAGGTGATTATCCTGAATACGCACAAAAATATATTGACTTGATTGAAGGAGATGATATTATTTCAATACTACATAATACAAGTAAAGAAATGTCTGACGTGATTAACTCCTTTCCTCAAAGTAAAGGCGATTATGCTTATGCAGAAAACAAATGGACTGTCAAACAAGTAATTGGTCATTTAACAGACACGGACAGAATTTTTGCATACAGAGCTTTATCAATTGCCCGAGGCGAAAAACAACCGCTTCCATCTTTTGATCAGGATTTGTATGTTCAGAATGGAATGTTCAATGAAAAAAATCTCGCAGAAATTACTTATGAATATAGATTAACTCGTGAATCTAACTTACTGCTTTTCAGAAGTTTTGATAAATCAGTTTATCAGAATCGTGGAATTGCAGCGGGTTATGAAGTTACTTTACTTGGAATTATGTTTATGGTTGCTGGTCATCAAAAACATCATATAAAAATTCTTAAAGAAAAATATCTTGAACAACATTGAGGAGATATCTATGAAAATAGAGAATTCTGTTTTCTTAGTTACTGGCGGAAGCTTGGGTATTGGCAAAGCAACGGCAAAATTGTTAGTTGAAAAAGGAGGCAAAGTTGTAATTACGGGAAGAAATCAGAAAAGACTCGAAGAGGCTGCAAATCAGATTGGGGCTTTTCCAATTTGTGCGGATGTTGCAAATGAAAAGGATGTTCTTAAAACTTATGAAATATTGATTGAAAAATTCGGAACTCTGCATTGCCTTGTAAATAATGCTGGCATTGGAAGTAAATGGTCAGATATAGCGAATGTAGAATTGGATGATTTCCTGAAAGTATATTCAGTAAATGTTTTCGGTGCTGCGTTAATGGCTCGGGAAGCAGCAAAGATTTTCATTAAACAGAATTATGGAAATATCGTAAACGTATCTTCAACTGCTGGCACAAAAGGATTTGCATACGGAACAGTTTACTCTTCTTCAAAATTTGCTCTTAAAGGAATGACTCAATGCTGGCAGGCTGAACTCAGAAAATATAATGTCAGAGTAATACTAATCAATCCGAGTGAAGTAACAACTGCATTTAATAATCCCGATGGAATTGAAAGACAGGAAGAGCCTAAAAAACTAAGAAGCATTGAAATTGCTCACTCGATTGTTTCAGCACTTGAAATGGATGACAGAGGTTTTATTCCGGAATTAACTGTCTGGGCAACAAATCCGTTTTGATTATGTCGGTGAGTGATGATAAAATACCAAAATGGTTAGAGTGGGCAAGAGAAATTCAACAGCTCGCTCAAACGGGACTTGCATTTGCAACAAATGAATACGAAAAGAAAAGATACACAAGATTGATTGAGATTGTTTCTGAAATGCTGTCTGCTCAAACTAATCTTGAATATGATTCAACTTTCAAAGCTTTGATTAATCATCCCGGCTATGCTACACCCAAAATTGATGTTCGTGCGGCTGTTATTCAGGATAATAAAATATTATTGGTTCAGGAAAGTTCGGATAAAAAATGGGCAATGCCAGGTGGATGGGCTGATGTTGGTGATATACCCTCTGAAGTTGCTATTCGTGAAACTTATGAAGAAAGCGGATATCACGTCAAACCTGTAAAAGTAATTGGTGTTTTTGATGCTAACAGATTAGGCGGACATCTCGAATTATTTCACGCTTTCAAGATCGTATTTTTATGTGAACTAATCGGTGGAGAACCAAAAACGAGTGATGAAACTGTTGATGTGAAATTTTTTCCTTTAAACGATTTACCTCCACTATCACTAAACCGAACTAATCAAAAACATATTGATGAAATAATTTTACATATAAAATCGGAAAACAGAAAAACCTTTTTTGATTGAGATAGTTTTATGAAAAAATTTTTCCTTAAAAAGTTTTTTCTCTCATTAATTTTAACTGCAATTTTCTCCTGCTCATCCGAAATATCTGTTCTCGTCAAAAACTCAATTGAAGCTTATAATGAAGGCAAATACCTGACAAGCTTGTTTTTTGCCGAACAAGCATTATTGAAAAATCCTGAAGATGAAAACGCACTTTTATTTGCAACTAAATCCCACCTTAAACTCGAAGAATATGAAGAAGCTGATAGAAAATTGGAGAGGTTGATTTTTTTATCAGATGATCCGGAATTATTACTCATTAAAAGTCAAATAAGCATTGGTTTGGAGGATTATGCAACAGCATTATTATATCTGGATAAATATTTAAATCTTGACATTAAAAAGAAAAATGAATTTGCTTTCTTCAATACTGCTTACTGTTATTATCAGTTAGGTGAATATCATACATCATTAAACTATTATCTGAAGTACTCATCAATAAATCCTAAGAATAAAGATGCTTACCTGAACATTGCTTATTTGTATGGTTACTTGGGAAAATCTGATTCTGCAATTTATTATTACGGAAAAGTTCTTAGGATTGATTCAACTAATTTCAATGCTCTCTATAATCGCTCGATTGAATATCAGACTCAAAGAGACTACAAGAATGCCGCTAAAGACCTCGAGTTGCTCAACCAATATTATCCGGATAATTTCAATGTGCTGATGGACTTAGCTAAATTAAGGATGAAAAATAATAGATACTTCAGTGCAATAAATGATTTAACAAAAGCGATACAAATTGATTCAACTATTGCTGAGACTTATTATTTAAGAGGGAAAGCTTTATTGGAATTAGCAAGAAACTTTTCTGCTTGTCTTGATTTCAAAAAAGCCGGAGAGATGGGGTATTTTGAGGCTTTTGAAATGATAAAACTTCATTGCACAAAAAAAGAAAATAAATAGTCTTTGCTATTTGTATTTCAACCTATTAATTTCATCTCGTAAGAATGCTGCTCTTTCAAAATCCAAATCTTTAGCTGCCTGAAACATTTCGCTTGTAAGTTGTTCAATCAAATCTTCTTTCTGCTCTTTCGACATATACTTCAAAATCGGCTCAGCTACTTTTGCAAAAGAATAATCAGGTTTATCATCTTTCTTTTTTATTTCCGCTAAAGAAGTTGACGATAAAATTTCTTCTACAGATTTGTAAATAGTTACCGGAGTGATTCCATTTTTTTCATTAAACTCCTGCTGAATTTTTCTTCTGCGATTAGTTTCTTCAATCATTTTTTTCATCGAGTCAGTAATTTTATCAGCATACATAATAACTTTTCCATTTACATTACGAGCAGTTCTTCCTGCAGTTTGCATAAGCGATCTTTCACTTCTTAAAAATCCTTCTTTGTCTGCATCAATTATGGCAACTAAAGAAACTTCTGGCAAATCCAATCCTTCACGAAGAAGATTAACTCCGACAAGAACATCAAATCCACCCAATCGTAAATCACGAAGAATTTCAACTCTTTCGATTGAGTCAATATCACTGTGAATATATCTGACTCTTATTCCGATTTTGTCGAAATAATCTGCTAAATCTTCTGCCATTTTCTTTGTCAAAGTTGTAACCAAACACCTTTCTTTTTTCTCAGCCCGATTTCTGATTTCAGCAATTAAATCATCAATCTGACCTTTAATTGGTCTGACTTCAATTTCAGGATCAAGCAATCCTGTGGGACGAATGATTTGCTCAACAACTACTCCTCCAGATTTCTCAAGTTCATAATCGCCCGGTGTAGCACTAACACAAATTACCTGATTTAACATTGATTCAAATTCTTCAAAAGTCATCGGTCGATTATCCAAAGCAGAAGGCAATCTGAAGCCATATTCTACCAATGTCATTTTTCTGCTTCTATCTCCATTATACATTCCTCTGATTTGTGGAATCGTAACATGTGATTCATCAATTACAAGTAAAAAGTCCTTCGGAAAATAATCGAGTAAATTGAAGGGCCTTGAGCCAGGTGTCCTTCCATCAAGGTGACGGCTGTAGTTTTCAATTCCAGAGCAATAACCTATTTCTTTCATCATTTCAATATCAAACTTAGTCCTCTGTTCAAGACGTGCTGCTTCAAGATATTTTTCCAACTTATTTAGCTCTGTAACTCTTTCTTTCAATTCCTGTTCAATATTATAAATAGCTTTCTGCATTTTATCGCGATCAGTTACAAAATATTTTGCCGGATAAATCGGAACGGAATCAACTTGCTGAATCACTTTTCCCGAATTTATATCAATGTATGAAATTTTCTCTACTTCATTATCCCAAAGTGAAATCCGAATTGCTTCTTCGTTTTGATAAGCTGGTATAATTTCGATTATATCTCCACGTGCTTTGAAAGCACCACGCTGATACTCTGAATCATTTCTCACATAATAGATATCTATTAACTGACGAAGAAATTTTTTCTTATCAAGTTTTTCACCTTGTCGCACAAAAATTATTTGACTTGCATAATCTTCTGGTGCTCCAATTCCATAAATGCAACTCACACTCGCAACCACAATTACATCTCTTCTTCCTTCAATTAGAGCTGTGGTGGCTTTTAATCTTAGTCTGTCAATTTCTTCATTTATTGAAATATCTTTTTCGATATACAAATCTTTTGATACAACGTAAGCTTCTGGTTGGTAGTAATCATAGTAACTAATAAAAAATTCAACAGCATTATTTGGAAAGAAAGCTTTAAACTCAGAATAAAGTTGTGCTGCGAGAGTTTTATTATGTGATATTACAAGAACAGGTTTATTGACTTGTTGAATTACATTCGAAATGGTAAATGTTTTTCCGCTACCAGTAACACCGAGCAAAGTTTGAAATTTATCACCACGCTTAATTCCTTCAACAAGCTGTTTAATTGCTTCGGGTTGATCACCAGCAGGTTTATAATTTGATACTAACTGAAATTGCTTCATCAATCAATTCTAACTCCGTGAGCGTGGAAACCACTTTGAGAAAGATGACCTAAAACAATAATAAATTCTGAATTTTCAAATCCTTCAGGTAGTTTATCGGGACTGGGACCTACGACCATCTTTTCAATGTTCTCTCCATCCACAACCCAGTAAATTGCTTCCGCTCCGGCTTTGTCAATTCCTTTTTCTTTTAGCAATTTAACTCTTATTTCTTTACTTGCTGAATTGTTTGGATCGAAAGAAGAAAATTTTCCAAGCTCTGATTTTGTGTCAAAGTAAAAGATATAAACGATAAAAACAAATAAACCAACTAACAAAGGAAGAATAAATTTTTGTAAATATTTCATCTGGCTCTCCGATTTTTATTTGAACAAAGTTAATCAATTTCGAACAAAAATTTTGAATTACATTTTTTATACCTGCTTAGATTCTGTTCCATAACTTTTGATTAATTTTTAATAACAAAATAATTCTTTTTATTAAGGGTCAAAAATGAAACTATTTACAATTTATTTACTCTTTTTCACAATAAATTTGTTAGCACAATACACAACTCCGAATAATTCTATTGTTTGGAATCTTGATAGTTTGGTTCAATATTCAGGCGGAGTAGTAACCGGCTCATTTCCGAATTATACAATTAATGGAAAAATTACAGTTTCAACAAACGATAGAATAATTATTCAAGCAGGTTCAAGAGTTACATTCAGCTCAACTACTGGTGGATTTGATGTCAATGGAATTTTCCAGGCAATAGGAACTCCGACCGATTCAATCATTTTTACTGCAACAGTTCCCGATTCGCAAGGATATTATGAGGGCTTTAGGTTTAATTCAAATCCTCAGTCCAATCAATCTATAATTAAATACGCTCGGATTTTTTATGCAGATTATGGAATGCGCTGCATTGATTCTCATCCCGAAATCAGCAACTCTTATCTATTCAAGTGCCTGAGAGGAGTTCAATTATCGACTTCAAATGCTACAATAAAGAACAACATTATCGAAAGAAGTTATGAGTATGGAATTACGATGACATTAAGTTCATCGCCTTTGATTGAAGGAAATTATCTATTGAAAAATAACACTCGTGCTACCTCAGCGATGAATCAAATAAATATTGGTTTACAAGGCAACAATTCACCAATCATCCGAAACAATATAATTGAAGGAGGAGAAAGCATTCCAACAGGTGGCATTTCTTTGTGGGTTAATGGAGCAACTGCTTTTTCAAATTCTATAATTGAAGGGAATACTATTTTCAATAACAGTTTCGGAATCACTCTTTACAGTACTTCAAACGGAATAATAAATTCTGTAGTTCGTAATAATACGATTTATAACAATAAAATAAATCCGAACACACAGACATCAGGCAGTGGAATAAATGTAAACGGAAGTCCTTTCAATCAACCGAGAATTAAACAAAACAGAATTTTCGGAAACTGGTGGGGCATTACGATTCAAAATGGAACAACAGTTCAAGCAGGACCTCAACCAAATATTGGAAACATTGAAAATGCTGACACAACTGATGATGGACAAAATATAATTTATGGAAACATTCAGGGAAATAATGTTTTTGATCTTTACAATAATTGTACTAATGATATTTTCGCTCAGAATAATGATTGGGGAATTTATGATTCTGCTGCAATTGAACAAAATATCTTTCACAAAGTGGATAATCCGCTACATGGTTTAGTCAAATTCGTTCCATTCAGTATGCAAATACCTGTTGAGTTTGTTTCTTTCACATCAGAGAAAATTGGCAATAACGTTTTATTGAAATGGACAACCGCAACCGAAACAAATAACCGTGGATTTGAAATTCAGCGATATCATTCAGAGTGGTCAACTGTCGCTTTCGTCGAAGGAAAAGGAACTACTGCACAAATAAGTGATTACAGTTATTTGGATGAAAATTTATCTGACGGCAAATACTATTACAGACTTAAACAAATTGACTTCGACGGTAATTTCAAATACAGCAAACAAATAGAAGTTGAAATAAAATCTGTTTCTGAATTTGTACTATTACAGAATTACCCGAATCCAATTTCAAATGGCGGAATAAGGGGAATATCTGGAAATAACACCACAGTGATAAGCTGGCAAATTCCTGCTAATGTTACATCATCAAATAATGAAGTGTATCTGACAATTAAGCTTTATGACATTCTCGGAAGAGAATTAGAAACGATAGTGGAAGGTTATTACGGAGCTGGCAAGCATAAAATTATTTATAATCCTTCAAACGATTTGCCGACTGGTATTTATTTCTATCAAATGAAAGTGGGTAATTATTCTGATACGAAGAAGATGATGATTATTCGTTAGTCTGAAGCAAATAATTTCATCATATACTTAAGCTGAATAATATTATTTATTTTTGTCAGGGCTGAGATAATTTTTTATTCAGCTTTACACTAATTAATCTTTTCTGAAGTTTTTAACTTCTGTCAAATAAACTCCAACATTAAAAATAAGGAGTCACGTAATGCATAAAACATTTGATATAGTTGAAAGAACTCTCGTTCCTACTGATAATCAACAATGTTTAATTGATTTTTACATAAATCCTGATGAAAACGATAAACAGAACATTCTTCAAAACCTTGATTTTGATGAGCACACTTTGTCTTCTGCTCTTGATGCAGATGAAATTTCTCGTATTGAGTTTGAGGAAGATTATACTTTTATAGTCTGGAAAATTCCGGATAATTATTCATTCGAAACACAAATGTTGTTCAAAGTTTCTTCTGTAGGTCTTATAATCAGATCGAACAAATTGGTGGTAATACTAAATAACGCCTATAACTTCACTTCAGGAAAAGAGTTCACAAAACTTACTTCCATTTTTGACTATGTAATAAAAATGCTCTTGCACACGGTTAAACATTACAATGACCACATCAAAGCAATGAAAATGATATCGAAAGAACTTCAAGAGAAAATAACAACTTCACTTGAAAACAAATATCTTGTGCAAATGTTTAACTTAAGTGAAAGTCTTGTTTATTATATCAATGCGATAAATGCCAATAGTACTGTTTTAATTAAACTAAAGAACAATGCCAGTAAATTGGGTTTAACTTCTGATGAAATAGACGAGCTTGAAGATTTGATTATCGAGAACAAGCAGTGCGGAAGACAGGCAGAAATTTACTCAACAATTCTATCTGGTTTGATGGACGCTCGTGGAAATCTTGTAAATAATAATATGAATATTTTGTTGAAGCGACTTACGATAATCAACATAATTTTTCTGCCATTAAATCTTATTGCAAGCATTGGTGGAATGTCTGAATTTACAATGATGACTGAGGGAATTCCGTGGCAGATTTCATATTCGTTGTTTGGTGTTGCAATGGTAATTATTGGAATATTAACAGCTATTATTCTGGATAAAATAATTAATGAACCAAATTTTAATATCAGAAGACGGAAAAATTTTATTAAATATCCATTCAGAAGACAAAGATAAATTGTTCAATTAGCATCTGTAGATTTTGAACTATTAAAGTTCAATTGTTATTTCATTTATATGAAACTATATCTAATAATTAACATACTCATCATTGCTGTTCCGCTTTTACTTTCATTTGAAAGTAAAATCAGATTCTATCGAAAGATTATCTACTATCTTCAATCAATTCTGATAGTGAGTTCAGCATTTTTGATCTGGGACGTAATTGCAACAGCAAGAGGCGATTGGGCTTTTAATAAACTTTATTTGACAGGAATTTATTTTTGGGGATTACCGATTGAGGAGATACTTTTTTTCCTAACAGTTCCTTATGCTTGTATTTTCATTTTCAAGACAGTCAATCTTTACTTAAAAGACAAAGTCTTAAAAATCAACGATTACATCCTTTGGTTGAAAGTTTTGTTGCTTATAATTATCGCCGTAGTTAATGCTGAAAGAAATTACACTTATACTGTATTATTATTTTCAGCCACTTCAATTTTGCTTTTGAGATTCTTAGATAATGACCTGCTTAGCTCAAGAAATTTTTGGATAACAATGCTTGTCACATACATTCCTTTTCTGATAGTAAATTATTTTTTAACCTCTATTCCAATTGTAACATACAACGACAATGCTTTTTCTACCTATCGTTTTATGACAATTCCCTTTGAAGATTTTTTCTATTCATTTTCAATGATTTCAATGTGGATAATGTTTTATAATCTATCAGAAAAGAATGAATAAAAAGATTGCAATCATAGGTGCGGGTTTAGGTGGACTTTCAGCTGCTTCAAGATTAGCACACTATGGATTTGATGTTCATCTCTTTGAAAAAAATTCTTACGCTGGTGGAAAAGCTTCACAGTTTATCAAAAACAATTTTAGGTTTGATAAAGGTCCATCTCTTCTGACTATGCCTTATGTGATTGAATCATTATTTGAAGATTGTAATGAAAATCTGAAAGATTTTTTGGAATTAAAAAAAATTGAACCTGTGTGTAAGTACTTTTATAATGATGGAACAATTATCAATGCTTACTCAGATATTAACAAATTCTCAGATGAAATCTGGTTCAAAACAAAAGAGAGCAGAGAATCATTAAAAAACTTCTTCGAATACTCAAAAATAATTTTCGAACTGACAGCAGAGATTTTCTTATTTAACAACCCAAAGGATTTGAAAACCATATTCAGTAAATCTGCTTTCAAGACATTATTACAACTACATAAAATTGATTCGTTAAGGACAGTTCATAAAGCAGTTTCATCTTTTTTCACAGATAAAAAAATCATTCAATTGTTTGACAGATATGCTACATACAACGGCTCAAATCCATTCGAAGCTCCAGCTACTCTGAACATAATTCCATTTGTTGAATATAATCCCGGCAGCTTTTTACCAAAAGGAGGCATTTACAAAATCACTGAAGCACTACTTAATCTTGCACAGAAAAAAGGAGCAAAGGTTTACTTCAGTTCGAACGTTGAAGAGATAATTCTAAAAGATAAAATTGCAATAGGATTGAAGATGAATAATGAAAGTCTTTTTTTTGATGCGATAATATCAAATGCAGACGTCAACTTCACATTCAAGAAATTATTAAAAGACATTCATACTAAAGAAGCAAAAAGATATTCAAAGCTGAAACCATCATTTTCCGGACTCGTATTTTACTGGGGAATTGATCAGGAGTTCAAAGAATTGGAAACACACAACATAATTTTTTCAGAAAATTATAAATTGGAATTTGATCAATTGACTAAACAAAAAATTATTCCAATTGATCCGACCATTTACATTTACATTTCTTCAAAACTCAATTCTGAAGATGCGCCAACTGGAAATGAAAATTGGTTCGTAATGGTAAATGCTCCTTACGATAACGGTCAAGATTGGGAAAAACAAATTGAAACTGCAAGAAAGACAGTCATCAAAAAAATTAGCCTGACTCTGAAAACTAACATTGAATCTAAAATTTTATTTGAAGAAATATTGACTCCAATTGATATTGAGAATCAAACTTCATCATATCGTGGCAGCATTTACGGAATTTCATCAGATACAAAAGCTGCAGCATTTGTGAGACAATCAAACAAATCAAAGACGATTCGGAATCTTTATTTTTGCGGAGGGAGTGCACATCCTGGTGGCGGAATTCCACTTGTTATTCTTTCAGGTAAAATTGTTTCTGATATGATCAAAAAAGATTTTCCAAAATGATTAAAGCTGATCATAAAAAGTGGGCAGAGATTTTGTTTGACCTCTACCTAAAAAATTTGCTGAAGAAGTATTTTGACCAATTTATCCAGATCGGTGAAACACCCATTATTAATGAAAGTAAATCTCTTATGATTGTTCCTAATCATTCTTCGTGGTGGGATGGCTTTTTTATTTACAAGTTGATGAAAGAATACACAAATAAAGTTTTTTATATCATGATGCTTGAAGAAGAATTGAAAAGATATTGGTTCTTCCAAAAACTTGGAGCTTATTCAATAAAACAAAACAACCCAAAATCAGTTTTAGAAACTTTGAACTATACAATTGAGTTGTTGAAAAGCAAAAACAATATGACAGTCATTTATCCGCAAGGAGAAATTCAGCCACAAGAAACCAATGAGATAAAATTTAATCAAGGAGTAAATTACATTTGCAAAAAAGCAGACTTTGAATTTCAGATTTTACCTGTTGCATTCCGGATTTTTTATTCAAATAAGAAATTACCATTTGTTCTGCATAGGTTTGGAGATATTACCTCATCTTTCGCTGCAAAAGAAGATGAGTCTCTGATTGAAAAAACTTTTTTGGAAAATCATAAAATACTTTTTGATAATAAGTCAATTCCAAATAAAATTCTTTCAAACATTAACTGACAATTGTGATTAGCATTCAGGAAATATTCAAAACTCTTGAGAAGAAAAAATATTCTGCTTTTTTCTTTACTCCACCGATTTATAAAAACTCCAAATCTTATTTGTTCAGTAAACCGAGAAAAATTATTAATATCAACAGTTCTAATTATGACAAGAATTTCAGAAAGGTGGATGAATTAGTCAAAGATTTTTATGCATACTCTGTCATAAACTACGAGGCTGGATTTTTATTTGAACAGAAACTTTTTCAATTACTTCCAACGAATGAAACTCTCGGTGAATTTGTCTTCTTCGATACAACAAATCTTAAAATCATCAAATCTGATAAAATCAGTTTCGATTTCAGTTCAGATTACAAAATCAAGAACTTCCATTTGAACACTTCAAAGCAGGAATACATTAAATCAATTCAAAAGATAAAAGACTTCATAAAAGAAGGAGACACTTATCAGGTTAATTATACTGTTAAAGGCAAATTTAATTTTTCAGGAAATTTATGTTCGCTTTTTCAAAATTTGATATTCAACCAGTCTGCTAAATACATTGCATTTATAAATCTGCCCGAGAGATTTATCATTTCAATTTCACCTGAGCTTTTTTTTGAATTCACTAAAAACAAAATAATTACTCGACCGATGAAAGGAACTTCTCATCGCGGGATTGATACACAGAATGATTTTTTTGCTAAACAAAATTTTTCAAACAGTGAAAAAGATAAAGCCGAAAACGTGATGATAGTTGATTTATTGCGGAATGATCTCGGACGAATCAGCAAGTTTGGTTCAGTGAAAGTTGATAAACTTTTTGAAATAGAGAAATATGAATCTCTTTATCAAATGACTTCTGAAATTTCATCAACTCCATTGAGAGGTACAAAATTTTCTGATATAATTCAGAAAATGTTTCCCTGCGGCTCAGTAACTGGAGCGCCCAAAATCAGAACAATGGAGATAATTCATCTAATAGAGAAAGAACGGAGAAATATTTACACCGGCTCGATTGGTTTGTTGTTGAGAAATAAAATTACGATGAACGTTGCAATCAGAACTTTATCAATAGACAAAAAAACCGGCAAAGGAGAGATTGGATTAGGCAGCGGAGTTGTGTGGGACAGTGAACCAGAAAAAGAATTTAATGAGGTTCTACTTAAGAGTAAATTTTTAACTTCTCCTCAAAGCCCATTTGAAATATTTGAAAGTATGTTAATCAGAAATTCTGAAGTAAGTTTTTTAGATGAGCACATAAACAGACTAAAAGCAACCGCCGACTTCTTTCTATTCAAATTTGATGAAAAATCTTTTAGAAAAGATTTAGAAAAATTTTTGAAAAAACTTAAAAGAACAGATTCATTAAAATTGAAAGTCATGTTGAACAAGTATGGCTTGATCTCTTTCAAAGTCTCTGCGTTAAAAATTCCTGTTGAAAAGATTAGAGTGATTTTATCAAAATCCAGAATCAACAGTCAAAATAAATTTCAGTATTTCAAAACAACAAACAGAAAGTTGTATGATAAGGAATACGAATTTTATTCTTCAAAAGAGTTTTATGAGGTTTTGTATTTAAATGAAAAATCCCATTTAGCAGAAGGATCCATTACAAACATTTTTATCAGGAAAGGACTCAACTACTTTACACCTACATTAAGTAGTGGAATATTGCCGGGAATTTATCGTTCATTTATGATGAAAAAAAATCCTGAGATAAAAGAAAAAAACATCTCACTTCACGACTTGCTAAATGCTGATGAAATAATCTTAACAAATTCTGTCAGAGGCGAAGTAAAAGTTGATGAGCTTTATTTGAACGAGAGAGAATATATTTCATTCAATAAAAAATAAATTCTTTGATTAAAGATAGAGTTCTCAATGAAAAAAATTTTAGTTGTATTTACAGGCGGAACGTTTTCAATGATGATTGATGAATCAACTGGCGGAGCTGTCCCCAGATTTTCTGGCTCCGAGTTACTTGATATGATTCCAAATGTAAAATTACTAGCAGACATTGATTACTTCGATTTCGGTAAATATCCCGGACCTCATATGACTCCTCAACTAATGCTTGACCTATCAAAAAAAATCAAAGAGTTTTTATCAAAAAAAATTTACGATGGAATTGTTATTACACACGGAACAGATACTCTTGAAGAAACTGCCTACTTTTTAGATTTAACTATTAACACATCAATTCCTATTGTGCTGACAGGTTCGATGAAAAACAGCTCTGAGCCTGATTGGGATGGACCTATGAATCTTATTGATTCGATAAATATTTGTTTGAATGATAATTCAAAAAATCTAGGTGTTTTAGTTTGTCTCAATGGTGAAATAAATGCTGCAAGTGAAGTAACGAAAATTTACTCAGATTCAGTTGAGTCTTTTAAAAGTCTTGACTTCGGCAATCTTGGATTTGTGCAGAGCGGCAGAGTAATATATAACCGGCTTCCTCATTTTTTGGAAAAAATTGAAACAGATCAGATTGACGATAACATTGATATGCTCACAGTTTATGCGGGAATGGATGAAAAATTTTTTAAGTTCTCTGCTGATAGTGGCGTTAGCGGAATAGTTGTAGAAGCTCTTGGAGTTGGAAATGTGCCACCGCCAGCATTCGAAGGAATTAAATACGCAGTAGAAAAAGGAATTCCTGTTGTTCTTACTTCTCGTTGCCCTGCTGGTGAGACAGATTACATTTATAGTTATCCCGGTGCAGGAAAACATTTGCACGATTTGGGAGTAATTTTTGCTGATTATATCAACGGACAAAAAGCCAGAATAAAATTGATGATTGTTTTAGGAAGAATAAAAAATATTGAAGAAATAAAAAGCTACTTTGAGGTGAAAGATCACATCCCTGGATATTTTGTAATAAGATAATTATCAGAAATCATACTGAAACTGCAAGTAAAAATTCAGATAATTGGGAAGCAATCCGCTAAATGTCAAACCGTATTCAGCACCAATCCCGGTTTGCCAACCTTGAAGATTAAAATTTCGCATATCTAATCCGGCAAGAAAAGATAATGATACTCCATATTCCCAAGAATTTCTATCAATGAAAGTTTTATCATTAATAAGTAATATTCCAACAGATTCTTCCAGAAAAATTCTACTATCAAAGTATTGTGCAGTTACTCCACTGAATGAAAACGAAAGTAGTTGTGGATAATATGGAGTTTTATCAGCAGGAAGAATTGAATTAATATCTTTCATCAGAGATAAAGAAAGTCTTGGATAAACTTCTTCAAAAAGTGGTTGATCTGCTTGAGCATAAATACTAATCAAGTAACCATTAATTGATGGAGAAGAGCTATTAAAACTACTATATCCCAGTTTACTTCCAACACTAAACCTTGTCTGTGATGGTGCGTTGACAAAAATTATCGAACAAATCAATAAAATTATTTTTATTTTCACTTACAGTATTTCAAAATCTTTTTTGAAAAATAAATAAGTAGTAAAGAAAAAGAAAGGAATTATATGGAGCAAAATCTTTACAACTACAAAGCTGTTGTTCAATCAGTTTATGATGGAGACACCTGCACTGTTGATATTGATTTGGGTTTACACACGTGGGTTAAAGACGAAAAATTAAGACTGAACAGAATTAATGCTCCTGAACTTACAG
>OGCI01000656.1_pt1 | contig 35877 bp, 25 predicted proteins | sample 1570021 | NCBI WGS metagenome assembly OGCI01 (sample SAMN06264664, study PRJEB24512) | hot springs metagenome | isolation source: Hot spring water | place: South Africa: Tshipise | collected 2015-06-21 | reverse complement strand
AGTGTTTTGATTTCCCTGCCAAGTAAATCATACACAATAACCTTATAATTTCCGGGTCGAAAAACATCGAAATGAATTGAAGTATTTGGATTGCTTGAATGAGAAGCTGAGCCGAAAGGATTTGGGAAGTTTTGATATACAGTAAAATCTGATAACATCTCTGAATTAGCAAAATTTTCAGTTGAAAGAGGAACTATGAAAGAACGTGTACCTCCTGATTCATTGTATCTGCGTTTGAATTCCTGCATATATTGATTCGCAATCAACAAGTCTTCAATTATAATTATGTTTTCATCATTATCATTTGCAGCAGCGTTTGACCAATTTGCTGAACCAGTAATTACAGTAGGTACTGAGTTTGGTTGAGTTGCATCCACAATTCCATATTTATGATGCAAAGTATTTCCTACATTTGGAAACATTTCAGCAAAAGATGCGAGAAAATTATACTGACTGCCAGTTGTATTTACCTGATCAACAATACCTCTAATATCATTTGCTCCTGCATTAAATCTATTATTCATTGCTGTTGCAATATCAGAGCGTGTGAAAGCGTAAGTAGCGAAATAAATATCCTTATTAGCAGTATTAATAACATTATTTATTTTTCCAATTGTACCATCAGAAGGACTGAAATAAACTCTTACCGTTCTCCCACCAATATTGAAAGTATGAGGTGTATTATCTGTTTTCTGAATTCCAAATTTTGCATTTGAAGGATTTGGTTGTTCTCCGCTTCCACCCCACATTTCTTCGAATTCGATTTTATATGCTTGAGTGATTGTAGGATCATTTATTTCAACGACATTATTTTCCCAGCCAGTTTCAAGAGCAGAAACATTCCAAGAACCTGTCCATAACCAATCATTTGTTGCAATAGTATCACGCGCATCAAAAATAAAAAATTTATTGTGCATAATTCCATTTAACCCGGAGGTTCTTTTAAGAACAGGAATACCGTTGTTTATCAAAGTCTGTACACTATTCTGAGTTGTTCTATTATCATAAACGAATCTTATTTTCACTCCCCTATTTTTAGCAGCCACAAGTGCATCAGCTATATTTGGTAAATCAAAGAAACTATACAAAGCCATATCAATGGAATGTGTAGCAGCATTTATTCTTTCAATAAGTTTTTGAGTAAAATTTACGTTGCCTTTTGCTGCATTCCCAGGTATAGCAACAGTTGTATCAACAGAAAAATTGAAATAAATGTTTATTGTTCCCAGACTCGGATTCGAGGAAGCAGTCGAAACAGATTGAATTGAACTATAACTCTTTCCAAATGAATTTTCAGAATAAGCACGGAAATAATACAAAGTACCGGGTTGAAGATTTGTAATTTGAACAACGTGAGTTGTAGTACTTCCCGGAATTACTACTGAGTCAAGTTCTAAAGATGGAGTGAGTCCATATTTTACTTGACTATTTCCCGGTCTGACAGTGTTAAAATAAACAGTAAAACCATTTGAAGTAATATTACTTGCGACTACAGGATTTAATACTAAAGGAGAATTATCAAACACTAAATCATTTATGAATCTTGGGAGAATCTGATAACCCGAATTATAAGGTGGAGATGTTTTAAATTGCCCAAGAATCCCAATAATATCAATTGGAGATTGTGGAATTGGTTGACCAATTATTGAACTGACATCATTATCAATTCTCAAACCGGCGGAAAGGGTTCCGGTTGCGTCCGTAATATTGTAATTTGTCGCTGATGCAAAATTTCCTGTTCCTTGAATAGTTACGTTGTTAATTCTGATTATTCTACTTTCAAATTCTTCAAAACCATTCCATTGCTGAGAGGCAATTTGCGAAATTGTAACGATAGTGGTATCAAAATATCTGTTTGATGAATGCTTTGTGAAAGATGAACCAGCTCTTCTGAAATCAAGTTGAGTTAATCCATTGAAATGTGTCAGAGTTGAAGTTACAGTAACAGAATCACCAATTGAAACCTGACCTACGAAACCTGAACCAAAAATTGAAATTCCTCCGGTTACATCTTGAATCGAACCAGGTCCATTTGTTCCGAACTGATTGGATGATGTTACAATACCTGCAATAGTGAAGACTTGTCCTGTATCAAGAGGAACTCCATTTGGATTATTATTCTTCAAATCAGCTATTGAAGTTATTACTTGAGAATTTATAAAAATGGAGAACAGAATAACAAAAAAGAATATGATTTTTTTCATCTTAAATCCGTTGATAATATGAAACGTAAAATTCTATTATTTCCCCTATCGGCAACGTATAGGGTTTTATCGAAAAAGGCTACTGAATATGGCTCCTTAAAGATATTTGCTCCACCAAAAGATTGAAGTTCATCTCCGAATGAATTAAACTTATAAATACTGTCTTTATCTGCATCTGCAATGTAAATATTACCAAAGTTATCGACAGTAACTCCTTCAGGACGAATAAATTTATTCGGCAGCATCATCTTATTTGAATTAGGTGATAAACGGCTTTCATATCCAGGTGTTTCTGAAGCGTAATTATAGTAAAGCCACTGTGCTTTGAAACTAGTGTTTCCGGTTAATGTCATTATAAAATCAATATTCCGACGCTTGAAAGTAGTCAATGAACTAATATTATTAGTTGAAAGAATACCTGTTCCAGTAGGTTCAAGCGAAGGAAGTCTTCCGATGAGAGTATCCTTTTTACTTCCATCGTTTAATATTTTTTTCTGAAAAATCAAAATTGAATTATCTGGATTAAAAATACTGGAATTATTAGGACCAGTTCTTGCCACATAAAAAGAATTATCATAAAACACAGCAACACCAGTATATTTAATCAAAGTATTTAAATCAGATGCAACATTCGGTCTTGGAAGTAGTCTTGTAATTGGAGCATTCTCAATATTGTGGGAAGCAGATACAAGATCAATTTTGTACACTGCAGAGAAGGTCTGTCCGAGAGTATCAAATTCAGCACAGACAATTAAATTCAATTGATAATCCTGAGCTATTTCAATCGGTTTTTTTATTTCTCTTGTTCCAAGAACAGTTCCAGCAAGATTCATCATTACAATTCTGTTGTTATCGGTATCAGCAACGTAAACAAATGGTTCATTTCCGATATAAACAGCTTGTGGTTTGTTGAATCCCTGCCACGGTGGATTTATCTGAATATAAACTGTATCTCCTGCAATATTTCCAAGTCCTCCTGTGTCAGTTGGAAGCTCAAATTTATCTGCACAGCTTGGAAAGATTAAAATTAAGATTGCAAGTGAGATAAAAAGAGAAAACGATAAAACTGTTTTAATAATATATTTTTTCATAATCCTAATAAAATTGAAAATCTATGTGCTGAGCCTAATCTTGTGAAGTTTGAATAGGCGTAATCGAAAGTAAAATTTGCTATTTCAAGTGGAAGATTTACTCCTGCACCAAAAGTATAGTTTTGTTCTTCTACATTAAATTTATAACCTAAACGTAAATAGAGAATTTCTGACCACGAATATTCAAATCCTGTAGATACATTTTCACTATTATCATTTGGATGGTTCAATTGTACCGATGATGTTATTCTGTGTTGTTCATCCTGATATGGTTCAAAAGCAAAACCAATTCTAAACATTGTGGGTGGTGCAAAATCCTGCCAATTAGATACTTCTCTTTTTCCGATTAAGACCACTTTACCATCTGGCGCAAGATTACTACCAAAATTTGTTACGGCAACCGCAAATCTTGTAGAGCCAAGCCCAGTCCAATAAAATGTTCCTAAATCAACGAGAACTCCTCTCATCTTTAGCTTGTCCAGAGTTTCTTCCATATATCTGATAGTCGCTCCAAAACTGAATTGTTCTGTCATTTTTCTTGAATACGAAATACCAATTGCCAAATCACTGAAACCGAAATATTCTCCGGTTCCAAAAGGAGCGAATTCAGTTGTAACAGGCATTTTCTGCATTGTAAGTGCTGTTAAAGAAATTCCGAGGGAATTTGTTTCATCTAAATGATAAACTGCTCCGAGAAAATCGTGGTTAATATCAACAAGCCATTTATTGTGAGAAAAGAAAACCTGATTATTCTGAAACTGTGTCAGTCCTGCAGGATTCCAATATAATGCAGACGCATCATTTGCAATGGCTACAAAAGCATCACCCATTGCTGTTGCTCGACCACCTACTCCAATTTTAAGAAACTGTGCAGTTGATATTCCAGCTCTCTGTCCACCTAGAATCGGAAAAAGCTGAGCGAAAACAGTGTTGGACTGAAGTATTAAAATGATAATTAAAAAATATTTTATTTTCATAAATCTACTGTATTAAATCTTTTTTTAATTCTTTATGCGAATATTTCATCCCTATAGGGATTTTATTTCTTGGTTTTATTTTTACCAAAATCAAATTCTTAACAGAACTTTTTTATATAGTCTCCTAATACAATCAATATCTAAAGTTATTTGAATTTTGTATTCTTTTTATTTATTTCACCAAAAGTTCTAAAATCAAATTCTACAAATACTTTTTATTAAAACAATTTTTGTTTCCATTACTCATCAATAAGAGCAATTCTGTATTTCACCACTATAACTATATGAATATGGATTTTTGAATAAGTATTTCCCATTTGCTCAAGTTAAAATCTAAAACTTATTCCGAACTTGATATTTCTTTTTGTAAGATACCTTGCCGGATTAAAAGGATAAGGATTTATTGGTGCTTGTAAATCGGGATAATTTGGGTCATTCCAACTATTCGGAACCGGGTCTCCCAATTCATAAGCTTTACCAGTAACAGGATTTATTATGGCTGAATTCTTAAAATCAAAAAGATTATTTACTTCAATAAATACCGAAAATTTAAGCTTGTCTATTGAAATATACTTTTCAAAGTTCAAATCCACCCAGAACCAATCATCACCAAGTTTTGAATTTCTTTCACTTCTGATAAACTCATAAATTGGTCTGCCATTAGTCTGATAAGAATTTGTAAATACAGCTGGTGTGTATCTTTTACCTGACTGGTAGAAAAATCTCAAGTAAACATTATAATCATCTAAAATACCGGGAGCAAATCCGAAAAGAGGATTCCCTTTTTCTACATAAAAGTTCAGAGATAATGAAGCGTTTATTGGTCTATCCCATGTAACATATTCTTCTTTAATTGATTCGTCGAGATCACCGGTTAGAACTAACACTCCTTCATCTGCACTGGAACTTTTACCGGTAACAATTGAATATGCAAATGAAGCATTTCCAGTAAACCATTTTGCTATTCTTTTTTTGAATTCGAGTTCTATTCCTCTTGAACGGGCATAGTCTGTATTAACATAAGTTATAAATCTTTGTGTAGCAAATCGTGCTGAAGTAATTCTTGCAGTTCTTGTGCTCACATAATCAAAAATATCTTTGTAATAAGCTGTAACAGTAAGAACATCATCATTTGTAAATTGAGTTCGTAGTCCAAGTTCATAAGCCACTGTTGTTTCCGGATTCAAGTTTGGATTTCCAAATCTTTGAAATGAAGATTTAGCATTGGCCGGACTTAATTTTGCATAAACAAATTGTGGTTTTGGCCATTTACTAAAATGTCCGTAAGAGAAAAACAAAGTCTGATTATCCGATACTGGATGGGAAATTCCCAAACGTGGGCTCAATCTGGCTTTAAATTTTCTGTTTCCAAAAAAGCTAAATGAATTTTCTTTATATCTTTTTCTTGTTTCATCCGGTATAGTTACAACTTCAGGATTTTCAATAGCATCATCTACATATTTTCCGGGGAACCAATAATCTAACCTTAAACCGAAATTCAAAATCATTCCACTAAAATTGATATTATCCTGAGCATAAAACGAACCGAGTGCAGGAAAAACTCTATAAAGATCATTATTTAGTCCAAGTTCACCAATCCAAGGTTTGTAAATATCAATTACCTGCATTTCCTGAAATCTTAGATCAAATCCAGCTTTGAATTTATTTTTCTCGTCGAAGAAACTTGTTAAATCGCCTCGCACAGAAAATTCCTGAACGAAATGGTCTCTCCACGTAAATGGATTGCCTATATCCCAGAATCCATCTCCAGGAATTACTCCAATAGTATCTCTGTTTAAGTTAAAATATTCAATTGGGAAACTTGTGATATCTTTTGGCTCTACGTATTCTTTCCAACTTTTACCATTAGCATCTGCTCTAAGATTAGTAAAGTAGTTACTGAATTTCAACTCATAGAAAGTTTTTGAATTCAATGTGTGAGTCAGCGTAAAAGTATGATATTTATTATTATGAGTGAATGTGTTTGCATTATCGAGAATGTATTGAAATTCATATTGATAACCCGGACTTGGCTCAACATATTCAAGATTAGATTGAAGTGATTGAGAATTCTGATTGATATTGACAGACTGATTAAAAGAATAATTAAATTTCAATGTGGGTGAATATTTGTAAGTTAGTTTCCCCATCCAGAACCAACTATTTTCTGATTTTGGAGCAAACCTACTTCCGTAAAATGTTGATGAATATAGTTGTTTTGCTTTTGGTTTAAAGTAACCTTGAGTAATTCCGTCGCTGAAACCGCCATAAAAACTTCCGAAGAAAGTAAGCTCTCCTGGAATGTCTATTCCGATTGCTGGCAACACAAAAGAAGTTATAGGTTCTGGGCCACTGAAATTTGCTTCTGTAATATCTATATTAAAAATATTGTATGAAGAAGTTGAACCAAAGTTATCTCTTTTGTAAGAAAGATAACCGTGATACTTTGATCCACCTTCACGAGTTCTAACGTTAACCACACCAGAAGTTGCCTGCCCAAATTCCGCATTATAACCTCCTGTGATAACTTCAACTTCTTCTAAAGCATTTGCAGAAAGTTGAAGACCGAATCCTGTTCCAGCCAATGGATCCTGCACCGAAACCCCATCTAATAAAAAAGCATTTTCGTATGATCTTCCACCTCTGATATGAATAGCATTATCTGATTTTATTACTCCAGCTTGTTGACTTACAAGGTCGGTTATATTTTCAATAATAGCTATTTCAATCTCTTCTCTTGATATAGATTTTTTACTTTGAGTTTCCTCAACATCCATCAAAGGCTTTTCACCAACGACTACAACATCCTGACCTAAAGTTAAAACTGTCTCTTCTAATTCGACGTCAATTTTTTTAGTTTGATTTGAAACGATTTGTATTCCTGTAAATTGAACTGTTTTGTAGCCAATTAAGGAAATCTCCACAGTATAATTTCCCGGATTTATAGAAGGAATATTATATCTGCCATTTAAGTCAGTAGCAGCACCATAATAAGTTCCTTTGAGAACAATGTTAACTCCTGGCAATCCTTCTCCAGAAGCTTTATCCTTAATTGTTCCACTAAGACTACCGGGAACTTGAGCTATAATTAAACTTGACCAGATAATGATTGAAGTAATTATTTTTATCATCTTGTTACTCCAAACTCTTGAAATAATACTTTATCTAAAAATGCTTTTGCATTAAACGGGCTTCCATTTACTCTGCTTAATGGTAAACCGAGAAAAATAATTCTAGAGTCAGATGTTTTAAACGAAATAATTGGCTGACCAGGTAAATCCAAATTGTATAAATTTTTTGCAGTAACTGGATTTGGATAATAAGTTCGAATTCTGGCTACTGGAACATTTCCATCATCAATTGATAACTGTGGATAATTCAAAATCAAACCTTCTCCGATCGGATTAACTTTCGTATTCCTCGGAATCACACTGATTGGAGCAGGACTTAAACTGTCAATCGGTAGAAAATCACTTAATCCTCTCGGATCAAACAACTGCGGAAACATCATTGAAAATAAAACTTTACCGCCAGAAATTGTATAATTTCTTATCGCTATTTGAGCAGGCTCTAAAGTAGGATCATTATCGGTGTACCAAATAATAACTTTGAATAAACTTAATGTTTCCAAAAACTGAGGTGATAACAATCTAGGTAACAGTAAAGGTGGAGTATTTGTAGTTTTTCCTAATTTGATATCCCAGACATCATATCTATTTGACAAATTCAAACTATCCATCATTCGATAATAAAAAGAAGCAGTGTTATCATTGATGCCATAATCATCAATGATTAATATGTCACCCTTTGGTTTTTTAACAAACCATTTCTTATCGCTTCCTTCAGCTGGCATTGAAATAAGCTGACTTTTTGAACCAGCTATGTCTTCGCAATAAACATAGAATCTGTTTAACTGATTTAATCGCATTCCTTTTAGTTTAACAGGAAAAGGAACGTTAATCGATGTGCCTAAATAAATATCACATTCCACGATATCCGAATTAAATGGTCCTCCAGCTTTCAGAGTAATAAATCTGGTATTTGGAGGGAGTTCAACTTTTTCGGTCGTATCATTCAGTGCAATAAATACTCTGCGGATAGTATTATCTCCATCAAGATCAGAAATAGTCCATCCAAATGATGCAACTGTAAATGTTGTATCCGGAATCAGAATTGTATTATTCTTACTGTCAACTAAAAATTTTATAACTGGAGGAGAATTTTTCAGAGGAAGCTTCAAAGTAGCAGGATTAGGATCAATTGCACCGCAATCAATAAATGGTTCGCCTTCATCCCATTTTTTGTTTTTATTTAAATCAGTAAATGGTTCAGAGCCGAAGTTTATTGACCCTGAAATTATTTGTGCATCATATTTACCATTTCCGGAATTATCTACTGCTGCAACCCTGAAAAGATATGATGTATCAGTTCCTAAAATAGTGAAAGAAAGAAGTGAATCGTTTTTAGTAGTAAACTTCCAATTTATTCCATCAATTGAAATAAAATATCCAATTACTAATCCATCGGGATCATCACCCCACCAATGAAGTCTCACACTGCTTTGCTGTTGGCTTATTGTACTGTCAGCAAAAACAGATATATAAGTTTTAGGCGGCTTATTTGCAATTGGATTATTCGATAAATCTTCATAACAGGAACTGATAAATAAAATTATCAAAGCTCCTGTTATGGTTAAAAATATTCTTTTCATTATTCAGATTTTATTTTCTTAAGGTTATTTCATCAACACCATTTTTTTAGTTGCCTGATAATCATTTACCTTTATTTGATAGAGATATACACCTGAAGGCATTGATGAAGCATCAAAAATAACTTTGTAATTCCCTGCTGTCTGATTCATATTAACCAAATTTTTAACTTCTCTTCCGAGAATGTCAAAAACTTTTATTTCAACAAAACCCTCGAACGGAATACTATATTCGATAGTAGTAATCGGATTAAATGGATTTGGATAATTTTGTGATAATTTATAATCATCTGCTAAATATTTTAAATCATCATCTGCATAATTGGAGTAACCGACAAAGTCATCAACTTTTCTTGGAACAAGTTTATAATTACTAAATGAAAAGAACAATATACCTCGTAACTCAGTAAAAGTATTGTTCAATCTAAGTCTGATATTACCGGGGATTGAATCAAGGTTGGCAGCCCATAAATTGTGATAAGGATGATTTCCTTCCTGCAATTCAACTCTGGTATTTGCATTTGAGTTGTCTGCAACAAGTATCTCTCCAAAATTACTATTTCCACCTCCATTAGGTCCTGGTTGTCCGTCTGCATTTTCATTTGTTACACGAACGTTCAGATATTTAATTAAAACAGATTCCCACTGTTCTGCTGAAACGGTTCCATTTGGTAAAGTAGAAATATCTGAAGTTGACAAAGTAGCGAAGTTAGGCAATGGATTATTAGAAGAGTGAACAACAATTGAAGTAATACTATCAATTACTGTATTACTATTGCTTTCTCTTATTAAACCGCTTACTGTTATATTCTGACCACGTACCAGTGGATCTGCTGCTAACCCAGCTACTGTAATTCCACTCCAAGGACCCACACCATTCTGCATATGAACTCTTCTGCTGATCTGATTGCCATCGCCTTGTAAATCGGATGTATCAGCTGTAACAACACCGGATATTCTAACTCGATAATTATTGTATCCACTAAATCCGCTTCCGAAAGGACTATACTGAACGTCCTGAATTCTTAAAGGTCTATTTAATACCAGATAAAAATATTTATTTCTTAAAGTGTCAGTTGGATTCAATGAAATCATGCCGTCATTATCTCTTGCCCAGATATAAAAATCGACTAAAGCTGAATCGAGATTAACTCCAGGAATTGTAGCTGACCAAACATTATTTAATCCAGCACTCATCGGTAAATCAATCAAATTACCACCATTCACTCTGTATCTGACTTTTGCTTCAGCAACTTGTCCGCCGGGATCATTATCAACAATAGTTGCGGTTATAGTAACGGATTGATTGGTAGCAATTGTATCTCTGTTTCTTCTTACATTCGAAATTGCCGGAGGTGATTGACCAATCAACAAATCATCAGGAAACATTGGTCTAATCACATAACGAGTGGGTAATGAAGATGTAGAACTAAATTGACCAATTACACCTCTGATATATTGAATTGTAGTTCCATCCAAAGGCGGATCCCACTCTCTTAATTTGTGAGTTCTTTTTGTAAAATAACCAGATTGATCGTGAATAAACATTTTATTTCCATTAGCATCATTTATTGCAAATGGTGCACTTGCTGAAGTTGATGTATTTCGATCCGAAGTAATAACATTTCTGATTATGACATACATTCCTTCATATTTTTCACCTGAAAGAATATTACCGGTGGGTAAATTTCCTGAATTAAGTTGATCAATTGTAATCTCAACCGGCTGACCACGATTAGGTTTACTGCCTAAGAATTGTATGGGCATTAAAGGATTTGTTAAAACATTTAATTGAGTTTGTCCACCTGTTTGTCCTGTTGTAACAAATTCGCTAACTACACCTGTAATAGTAACCACCTGAGCTGTATCCAATAAATCCATCAAGGTACCTTGTGAAGCAAAGGTTGTATCATTTTGAATAACATTTATTCCTGCCCAAGTTGTATTAGCATAATTAGTATCTCTAAGATATGTTTGCCATCTTGCACCAGCCCACATTATCGGACGTCTGTCAAAAGTTGGATTCACCACTGAAGGCACCATTACAACTCCTGTAATCTGGATTGTATCACCCACTCTTGGACTTGCTTCAATTCCCTGACTCAATAAACTATCAGGGACAAATTGAACCTGGCTGATTGTGTAGTGAGGATAATTTTGCGAATACATTAACACACTACTAAGAAAAATCACCAATAATGAAATTCTTATTTTCATTGTATCTCCTTTTTATTTTACTATTAAAAATTTTCCTGTTTTAATTTCGCCGGTGTTACTATCTCTAACGGAAAATAGATATAACCCTGTTGCAATTGCCTGATCATTGTCTGTAATTAAATCCCAGGCGTGCTCCCCACCTGACATAATTTGCTTGCCATCTTTTGAGAAAGTTTCAAACCATCTCAAATCTGAACTATTACTGAATTGATCGTGATAAATTCTCTTAACTACATCCCCAGATAAAGTATAAATAGTTATCTCACATTCTCTTGGAAGATTATAAAAATAAATTTTTCTTAGCCGTTCGGAATTACCGTCCCAAATTGCATTTGCATAATATGGATTAGGATAAACTCCGATTTGTACCTCAGGATTAGAAGTTGGAAGTGTTCCTGGAATTATTTTAGTAGCATTCACCAATTTACCAGATTCCAAACTTTCCAGATTGAAAGTCTGATCTCCTTTATCGAAAGCTGTAACTGAAAATATATAAGTCCAACCATTTAGAAGATTTGAGACTTCAAATTTGTACCAATATTCAGTGGTATCGCCAGCAAATTTTACAGGGCTATCTAATCTAACAAAAGAAAAGCCAGCATTAAGTCCAATGTTATTTCCTAAACTATCAAATTCAGCCATTTTTAATAAAGAAACATTTAGATCTTGAGATGTTGTTAGATCAAATCCAGCCATTGTTCTATAAAGTCTATAACCTTCAAAATCTTTTTCACCAGTTATCGGATCAATTGAATTTTCAGCTCTTCTATCCCAATAAATTGTAGCTTTCTGACTCTCAATTGCCACTTTCACTTTTGGGCTTTGAGGAGGAGTTGGTAATACATATCTGGTTAATTTTCCGTCACCATTTAAGTCTTCATCTGGATCTAAAATTCCATTTCGGTTTCTATCTTCTCCAAAATAAGCACGTAACGCCCATTCAGCACTTGTAAATAAATTAGTTTTTTGTTCATAAGTATCTAAAGCCGCTGGATCAGTACCAAATTTTTTAGCTGTAATGATTGCGAAAACAACATTAACTGAGTCGCCAGGAGCAAGCTTTCTGAATGGTCCTGCAGAAATTAAAATTGATCGGTTCGACGGAGCTCTTAAAATTGCAGGAGAGATATTGTACGGGAATCTGTTATTTCCACCAAAAAAACCTTGTAATTTTAAGTATCGAGCAAAATCATCTTGTGGAGCAAAAAGATTTGGATCAGTTGTATTTCTGAATTGCCAGCTAACAAAATTCACAGAGTCAAACGGAGCTGATGCACCGAGAAATTGTACACCAAGATAGCTGTCAGTAAATCCTATATCTCCGATAGCATCAAATTCATAAGCCACTCTAAATTCAGCTGTGTATCCATTACCACCTTTATCGTAAAAAGTACCTCCAGAGCGAGGAGAGGTAACATTTGTATTTCTAACTACTGCATCTGTCCACAAACCAACATAGATACTATCTAAGAATTTGCCCGAAACATTTTTAATCCAATAGTCCATTATTACAAAATTATTTGCAAAAGAAAGATTCCATGCGTAAGAGCGATTGATGATAACTACTCCAATCGGATTATGATCTGGAATTGGTTCACCACCAGAGAGAGTTCTGCTAGTGTCTGAATATTCCATATAAAAATCCTGATGAGAGATTGCATTAGGAGAATAAACTCTCGAATCAACTAAAGAGGATGATTCAATAACTTTTGCACCTGGCTTATTTGTGAATTCAAATCCACCACCTCTTGCAGAAACTGATGCAGCATCAACGGCAGCAGTGGTTACAAATGGTCCCTGTTTACCGCTTCCCAAAGAATCATTTGCAGTATAGGCTCCAATCCAAATTCCTCCATCAAATAAATGTTCTATTCCAGAACCAATAGGAAATTCACAACTTGGCTGACGTGGCCAAAGAACAAATCCGTGTCCGTAAGTTCCAAAGTTTGTGATTGTCAATCCTATATTACCGACATTGGTGAATTTGGTATTATCGTCGTCCAATCTTTTGAAAAATGGGTTTTGAACTTGTGAATAGATGGACAAAGATGTTATAAATAATATTATTAAGAGTAAATGTTTTTTCATTTTATTAAAATCTTTTTACAAATATAAAATTTAAATATTATCAAAAGGTTAAATTATTTCTCAAATATTGCTCTTGCGTGTTGATCTGCTCTATATGAACTCCTGACCAATGGAGATGATTCAACAATTTTGAAACCCATTTTTAATCCCTCTTCCTTGTAGAAACTAAACTCTTCTGGAGTTACAAATCGATCAACAGGAAGATGATTTTTTGTTGGTTGAAGATACTGTCCAATTGTTAAAATATCACAACCGTGTTCAACCAGATCTTTCATCAAATCAATAACTTCTTCTTTTGTCTCCCCAATACCAACCATAATTCCGCTTTTGGTTTTTAATCCTCTATTCTTGAACCATTTAATCAAATTTAGACTTCTATCATATTTAGCCTGAGGTCTTACAGCGTGATAAAGTCTCGGAACTGTTTCGAGATTATGATTCAATATATCAGGAGGACTTTGCATGATTATTTCGAAGGCGTGCTCTTCTCCTTTAAAATCTGGAATTAATATTTCAACAGTACAATCATTTTTGAATTCTCTGATAAGTCTGACACACTCTTTGAAAACAAATGCACCGCCGTCTTTTAATTCGTCTCTGTTTACGGAAGTAATAACAACGTGTCTTAAATTCAGTTCGATAACTGATTCAAGAACTCTTTTAGGTTCATCAAGATCAAGTTCATTTGGAATACCAACTTTAATATTGCAAAATCCACAGCTTCTTGTGCAAGTATCACCAAGAATCATAAAAGTAGCAGAGCGATGATTCCAGCATTCAGCAATATTCGGACATTTAGCTTCTTCGCAAACTGTATTTAGTTTCTGACGACGCAATAAATTTTTTAAGTCGAGATAATTATCTCCAGTTGGTAATTTAACTTTTAACCAATCTGGCCTTTTACCAATACTTTCTTTTTTTGATTCAACTTCTTCTTTGAAAGCTCTTTGATGTTTATTTATAGTTCTCATTACATTCAAAATTAAATAGTATTAAAATCAAAATTCTCTAAGTTTTCTTTTATCTCTTTCAGGAATAATCCACCTAACATTCCATCAATCAAACGATGATCGTGTGAAAGAGTTAAAGCCATGATATTTCTGATTGCAATGGTATCCGTACCATCAACTTCAATTACAACCGGAATTTTTCTTACAGCTCCAACACCTAATATTGCAACTTCTGGTTGATTAATGATTGGTGTTCCCCATACAGTACCAAAAACGCCATAATTAGTTATAGTGAAAGTTCCGAAAGAAATATCATCAGGAGTTAATTTTTTAGTTCTTGAGCGGGTTGCTAAATCCTGAATTGCTCTTGCAAGTCCAATCAGATTTTTATCACCAGCATTTTTAATATTAGGAACTATCAAACCAGTAGGTTCGACTGCAACTGCAATTCCAAGATTGATAGTTCTTTTTTGAATTATAGTATTTCCATCAATTGAAGAATTTACCAGTGGATATTTTTTCAGAGCTTTTACAACCGCATCAGAGATGAAAGCCATATAAGTCAACTTTACATTTTCTTTTTGTAAGAAATAATCTTTTTTTGAATTGATGAAATTATGAATTCTTGTAACATCAACTTCAATCATTCCTGTAACATGAACTGAAGTGTCTCTGCTGTGAACCATATGCTCCATTATTTTGGTTCTGATATTATCCATAGGAATAGATTGATAATCTACGCCAGAAATTATTTTTGATGTGGTTTGATTATCATAACTCTGAACAACTTTTTTCTCTTCAGCAGGTTTCAATTTAATTTCCTGAGTAGCTTTTCGAGTTGACGATTTTCTTACTTCGAGATATGCTAATACATCTTTTTTAGTAACTCTTCCTTCTAAGCCAGATCCTTGAATTGATTCAAGCTCATTAAGAGAAATATTCTCTTTCTCAGCTATACTTAAAACTAACGGTGAATAAAATCTCGAACTCTTACTTTTTGTATCAGAAGATAAATCGGCAACTCTGTTGAAATTATCGTGCATAGAAACAGGTTCTTGCTGAACAACAGGAGCTTGTTCTTTCTCAACTATCTCAACAACTTTTGTTTGAGAAATTTGTTCAACTGATTTTGAAGAAAGTTTTGCAACGACAGTTCCAACTTCAACTGTTTTCTGCTCTTCAACTAAAATCTCAATTAAATATCCATCCTGTGGTGAAGGAATTTCTGTATCCACTTTATCAGTACTAATTTCAAAAATTGTTTCATCCTTTTTTACAAAATCGCCAACCTTTTTATGCCACTTGATAATAGTTCCTTCCATTACAGATTCGCCCATTTTAGGCATAGTAATTTCAATGATTGATTGTTGTTCTATCTGCTGCGATGGAATGATTTCATGTTTAATTTCAATCTGCTCTTCAATTTTTTCCTGCTCTGTTGATTCAGTTTTCTCCTGATAATCAGATTCAATTTTTGCTACAACTGTTCCTACTTCAACAGTTTGCCCTTCCTGAACTAAAATTTCAGTAATTACTCCATCGGAAGGAGATGGTATTTCAGTATCAACTTTATCAGTGCTGATTTCAAAGATTATTTCATCTCTTTTAACAAAATCCCCAACTTTTTTATGCCACTTGATAATGGTTCCTTCGTTTACACTTTCGCCCATTTTTGGCATAATTATATCCATAATAAATCTCCTAAAATTTCAAATTCATTTTATTTAACAAGTTAATTTTAATACTTAAGCAAATCTAAAATACCATTGTAGATTTTCTCACGACTTGGTAAAACAGTGTATTCAAGTTTTGGTGAATAAGGAATATGTGAATCTAAAGCAGCAATTCTTCTTACGGGAGCATCTAAAAATTGGAAACAATTTTCAGTTATCCTTGCTGAAATTTCTGCTCCAAATCCTCCAGTAAGTGTATCTTCATGAATTACTATTGCTTTATTTGTTTTCTTTACAGAGTTGTAAATCGTTTCCTCATCTAACGGATTTATAGTTCTAATGTCAATTACCTCAACAGAATATCCGAATTCTTCTTCGAGTTTTTTTGCAGCCATCATTGAATCCCAAAAGCAAACTCCCCACGAGATAACTGTTAAATCAGTTCCCTCTCTTGCTACTTTAGCTTTACCAAATGGTACTAAATAATTTTCATCTGGTTCAGGAGTCATAGCGAAACTTTGTCTGTATAATCCTTTATGCTCACAAAACAGAACCGGATCTTTAATTCTGCAGGCTGTTTTTAATAATCCTTTTGCATCAGCAGCATTTGATGGATAGGCAATATAAATTCCCGGAACGTGCGCAAAAATTGATTCAATATTTTGTGAATGATAAAGCCCACCGTGAATGTATCCTCCGACTGCTACTCTTGTTACTACCGGAGTTGAGTAAGAATTATTTGATCGGTATCTGAATGTAGCAAGCTCATCTTTCATTTGATTAAATGCAGGCCAGATGTAATCACCGAACTGAATTTCAACAACTGGTTTTAATCCTGCTAATGACATTCCAATTGCAACACCCATTATACTTGCTTCAGCTAATGGTGAATTGAAAACTCTATCATTTCCATACTTAGTAGATAATCCTTTTGTGGCAGTAAATACTCCACCTTTTCCATCAGCAATGTCTTCACCGAAAATGTACATTTTATCATTAAGCGCCATTTCTTCGTGTAATGCGTGATTTATTGCATCAACCATTACTATAGGTTTACCTGCTGGTTCATTTTTTTCATATTCAAGATTTTCTTTAAATCCACTTTCATCATAAACGAATTTAGCAGCATCATCAGTCTCAGGATCAGCGGCTTTTATTGCAGATTCACCGTCTTCAGTTAATTCATCATTTATCTGTTTCCAAAGTTTTTCAATTTCTTTTTCTGTAATTATTCCATTCTCAATTAAATACTTACTGAATTTAGAAATTGGATCTCTTTGTAAATCTTCTTCAATTTCTTTTTCATTTCGATATTTCTTTTGATCATCAGAAGATGAATGAGATTGCAATCTGACTACATCTGCTTCAATTAAAGCTGGACCCATTCCACTTTTAATGTAATCAATTGCTTCTGAAATTTTTTCGTAAGATTCGAAAAAATCAGTTCCATCAATTTTCATTGTCAGAAGATTACTGTAACCTTTCATCATTGAAGCAACGGAATGCCCTTCACCACCACTTTGAGAGGAAACGTGAACCGATATCGCATATTTATTATTTTCAATCAAAAATAAAACTGGCAATTTATCTCTGCTTGCCCAATTCACTGCTTCGTGGAATTCTCCTTGTGAAGTTGTTCCTTCGCCACTGCTAACATAAGTAATTGCATCAATGCCTTGTCTTTTATTTGCAAGTGCTACACCAACTGCTTGAAGAAATTGAGTACCAGTTGGAGAAGATTGAGAAGGCAAATTTATATTCGGATGACCCCAGTGCATTGGTAATTGCCTTCCACCACTTGCAGGATCTTCTGCTTTAGCGAATGTTTGCAGAAATACTTCTTTAGGTGTAACTCCAGCCATGAGAACAACACCTAAATCACGATAATATGGAAACAACCAATCTTTTTTTGAATCGAGCAAAATTCCAACTACCATTTGAACTGCTTCGTGTCCGCTTGCTGCTATATGGAAAAATGTTTTTCCCTGTCGAAGATAGTTCATTGCTTTGTTATCATAAACTCTGGTTGTAATCATCATTTTGAGAACTTCTAACAATTTTTCATTTGAAAGTGAAGTCCTTCTTCCATTATCGCTTACAGTCTGCAATCCTTTTTTAGATTGATTTGTTTTGTTATTGATTTCTTTTGTTTTCAGATTTTTTGTCATCAGTATCCTTTTATTTCCTCAAAAATTTTTTGATTAAGATTTCTAATTTCATCAATGATTATTGATTCGTAATTAAATACTTCTTGAAAATGTGTGATAACTTTTTCTTTCACTTCAGAAACTTTGATTGAAACTCCAAGCTCTTTTTCCAAAGATGTAACAGCTTTATCAGAAATACCACAAGGAATTATTCCTTTGAAAAGACTTAAATCAGTGGTGACATTAAAAGCAAATCCGTGCATTGTAACCCAACGACTAATTTTTATTCCGATTGCAGCAATCTTACTATCACCAACCCAAACCCCGGTATAATTCTCATTTCTCTCTGCTGTGAGCCCATAATCTTTACAAACTTTTATAATAACTTCTTCCAAAGCTCGTAAATATTTATGAGAATCTTGATACCAATCTGATAAATTTATTATCGGATATCCTACCAATTGACCAGGACCGTGATATGTTATATCTCCACCTCTATCAATATTGAAAACTGAGATAGAATTTTTTTCAAGAAAGTTTTCGTCACTGATTAGATTTTCTATGTTCGCAGTTTTTCCTAAAGTGTAGGTGTTAGGATGCTCAAGAAGAAACAGAGTATCCTCTATTTCATTATTTACTCTTAAAGAATGAATTTGATATTGTAAATCCCAAGCCTTTTTGTAATCAATTAAATCTAAATTATAGTATCTAAGTATTCTGCTCATCAGGTTCAATGATTAAATATGAATTGATTCATTTAGTGAATTAGCTGCAGCTTCCATAATTGATTCCGACAAAGTGGGATGAGCGTGGATTGTCTTTATGATCGAATGAGCAGTTGCACCGTGCGAACGAGCAAGGACTAATTCAGCAATCATTTCAGTAGCTTCACTTCCAATGATATGAGCTCCGAGTAACTCACCATATTTTTCATCAAATATAAGTTTTACAAATCCTTCTCTTTCACCGATTGCAAATGCTTTTCCGCTTGCCATAAAAGGAAATTTTCCAACTTTATACTGAATTCCATGTTCCTTACATTTTTGCTCTGTCAAACCAACACTTGCTACTTGCGGTTGACAATATGTGCAACCTGGAATGTTGTCATAATCAATTGGATGATTCTTAATGCCTTTTATCGTTTCAACACAATGAATAGCTTCTGCACTTGCAACGTGAGCTAACCAAGGCGGACCAATCACATCTCCTATTGCATAAATTCCGGGAATATTTGTTTGGTAAGTATTCTTATCAACTTTAATATGATTTTTAATAATTTCAATTCCTAATTCTTCAAGTCCAATACCTTCAACATTACCAACTACTCCAATTGCATTAAGCACTTTTTCGGCAGTCAATTCTTTTCTAACATTGTTTTGATTAATTGAAACGACGACTTTATCATTTTTTATCTCTGCTTTTTCAACGGTGGTTTTTGTATAAACATCAATTCCTCTTTTCTTAAAATTTTTCTCAAGAGCCTGAGAAACTTCAACATCTTCAATTGGCAAAATGTTATCAAGCATTTCTATTATCGTAACCTTTGTCCCAAGTACACTATAAAAATAAGCGAATTCAACTCCGATAGCACCAGCACCAATTACTATTAAATCTTTCGGAAGTTTTTCTAATATCATTGCTTCTGTGCTTGTTATAATATTTTTCTTATCAACTGGAATTTGAGGAATTGTTCGAGGTCTTGCTCCTGTAGAGATTATTATATTATCAGCACTTATTGATTGAGTTTTTTTACCTGATTCATCGAAAATTTCAATTTCATTCTTACTTGCTAATTTTCCAAATCCTCTTATTCTATCAACTTTGTTTTTTTTAACAAGCATTTCAACATTTTTGGTAATTTTGTCTGAAATGTTACGACTTCTTTTAATTATTTCCTCAAATTTGAAAGTAAGATCCTTCGCATAAATTCCAAAATCTTTGCCGTGATTTTTGAGATTATCATAAATTTCAGCGTTTTTTAATAGAGATTTTGTTGGAATACAACCCCAATTCAAGCAAATTCCACCTAAGTTATCTTTATCTATCACAACAGTCTTAAAACCCAATTGACCTGCTCGGATAGCAGCGACATAACCACCAGGTCCTCCACCCAAAACAGCAATTTGATATTGATTTGCCATACAATATTTATCCGATTAGTTAATAATTTGTGTTCAAATATAAATAGTTTATCACTACTATAAAACGTCATTTATTGTAAAAAATTTATTATTTGGAATTATTCAAAACTTAAGACTTACAAACTATAATAAAGAACTTAAATGAAAGCACTAAGTAAATCTTGATTACGATGATTTGATTAATCAAATTAAAAATGGCAATTCGTTAATTATAATTGATGAACGTTTTAAGTTGGAAGAACCTCTTTGGATTACAAATTGTGGTTTTGGATTTGATATAAGTTTTGCTCAAATTATTGAGAAGGATGGAAAGTTTTTCTATCCTAATAAAAATGGTGTTATTTAAGCTCTTTCTTCAAACGATGGTAAAATAATATGGAAGTATAGAATCAGTAATGAATTTGTAAATACTGTTACAGTAATTAATAAAAATAATTTAATCGCAACTGATTTTGATGGGAATGTGATTTATTTGCAAATTAAATAACTCTTGCAGTTGACTAAAACTCAAAATCTTTAGGATTATATCCTTGCTCTTTCAAAATCATAAATATCTTTTCGAGAGTTCCATTATCGAGTTGAGGTTTTCTAGCTAATATCCAACCATATTTTCTACTCGGGGTTCCAACAATTGCCCATTGATAGTTTTCATCTAATCCAATTATCCAGTAATCTCCCCAGATTGGTCTCCAACCAAGTATGCTGAAGAAACTGACATCGAGTTTAGCATTAGTTTTATTATCTACTATTCTCGCAACACCTTCAGTTTTTTTTATTTTTCCCTTTTCATCAATGCAGGAATTGATTACTTCAATTTCACCGTTTGCCTTCAATGTATATTTTGCAGTCGTTTCTTTAACACACTCACTCTGAAACCGATTTGGAATTTTTGCTACTTCATACCACAATCCAACATATTTTTTCAAATCGACATAATCAACCGTTTTTGGCACAGATGATTGAGCATAAATTGAAATTGAAGATAGAGCACAAATTAATAAGTATTTCATGTCAAACCTTTATAAAAATTTTCTTCGCATATAAAATCCACATTAAACCAAGCCAAAACAATATATAAAATATTGCAAAACCGAGCGAAGCATTAATTGGTTCTAACCAGGATAAAAAGAACGTTTCATAAATGTATGATTTAATGGTAAATACTTTCCCATCTTCCGTTGTCCATTTAACAAGATAAATAACTCTTCCAATAATTCCAGATAAAAAGAAAACAGTTATCGCATTCATTCCATAAACAAGAAATGGTTTTGTCCACCAGGTTATTTTTTTAATATCAATAAACCAGTAACAGAATGCAAGAAAATGTAATGCTAATCCTGCAGTATATAAGACATAAGAACTCGTCCAAATATTTTTATTCAATGGAAACCAGAAACTCCAAATCCAGCCAGCAAGCATAAGAACATTAGCCCAAATAAAGAGATACACAACTTTTTCTTTTGGCTCAGATTCTTTTCTTAACCAATTACCTGTAAAAATTCCAATCATTGCTGAACTAATTGCTGGTAAAGTTGAAAGAATTCCTTCGGGATCCCACAATTTTGTTTCACTCCAGAGATGTGAGCCTAAAATTATTTGGTCAATCCATGCTGATAAATTTTTACCAGGTTCGAAGTTCGCATATCCAACTCCGGGTACAGGAACAAAACTCATCAACGCAGTATAAGTCAATAAGATAATGCCTGTAAACCAATATTGAAATTTCGTTGATGTACTTAAAAATAAAAATGCAGAGATGCAATAAACGATTGAAATTCTTTGAAGCACACCTGGAATTCTAAATGTTTCCCAAGAAAAATTATGTCCAAATAATAATCCGAAAGGAAAACCATTAAGTATTAAACCCAATAAAAAAAGAATTAAACTTCTTCTTATAATATTTAGGTACAAAGACTTCATACTTCCACCCTGAGCTTTTCGATTTGATAGAGAGTATGAAATAGCTACACCAACGATAAAAAGAAAGAAAGGAAAAATTAAATCTGTGAAAGTACAACCATGCCATTCAGCGTGAAGTAATTGAGGATAAACTGCACTCCAAGTTCCAGGATTATTTACCAATATCATTCCCATAATAGTTATCCCTCTGAAAACATCGAGAGACACTAATCTTTCAGACAGCTTCATTTTTTCTCCAAAATAATAACTGCTCAAAAATAAGTAATATTTTTAAACAATAACTCGTCTCGATTAGTTAGATTCATATTAAATTCATCCACATAAAAAAAGATAAAATATTTTGTCTTAATTTTACGTTAGTTGAATTCAAGAATTTTCTTTCTAAATGGAAACTTATATGAAAACAATATTTTTAATAATTATGATTTCTTCTCTCATTTTATCTCAAACAAAATTCGATGATATAAATAAACTTGTTACTTCGGGTGAATTCACAAATGCAATTCGTTTAATTGATGAAAAATTACAAACACAAAATCTACTTTATGATGACATCTTCCAGCTTCAATTCGAAAAAGAAAGATTAGATAGGATAAGGAAAGATTTCAATAAAACATCGGAAGATATTCTGAAATACGTTAGAAGATATTACCCTCAGGCAGATGAAACATATTTGAAAAAGTGGGAAGATGATGGTTCACTTGAATTTAAAGTAATTGATGGTCAAAAATGGTATTTCTCAAGAGCCGCTTCAAATCTTTTCAGAATAAATAAAGAAGCAAAAAAACAGAAAGAATCAGTTGATGGACCTTATAAAGATCCGCTCGATATTTTTTTAGAGAGTTACGTACCGAAAGTTATTCAGGAATCAAAAGTAAAAAACTCAAAGTTCGTAAACCCATTAACTATGAGATTAAATTATACAGTAACTTTGCTCGAGAATTCTATACCGCACGGAGAAATTGTTCGATGTTGGCTTCCATTTCCCAGGGAAGGTCGCGAAAGGCAGACTGAAATTAAACTGCTCGGAATAAATGCAGATGAATATGTAATTGCAAGTAATGACAACCAACAGAGAACGATTTATTTAGAAAAAGTTGTTCAGGAAAATCAACCAACAATTTTTAATATGGTATTGGAAATTACTTCTTATGCAGAAGTTAATTCAATAGATTTGAATACTATCAAACCTTATAACAAAGAATCAGGTTTATATAAAACATTCACAAAAGAAAGATTTCCGCACATTGTTTTTACAGATAAAATTAAAGAGCTTTCAAAGAGAATTGTTGGTGATGAGAAAAATCCATATTTGATTGCAAGAAAAATTTTCACGTGGATTTCAGATAATATTCCTTGGGCTGGTGCAAGAGAATATTCCACAATAGAAAATATATCAGATTACTGCATTAGTAGAATGCACGGAGATTGTGGAATAAAAACATTGCTTTTTATGACATTATGCAGATACAATGGAATTCCAACAAAATGGCAAAGTGGTTGGATGCTTCATCCGAATGAAGTGAACCTTCACGATTGGTGTGAAATTTATTTCGAAGGATATGGTTGGTTGCCGGTTGATCAATCATTCGGTTTAGTTCAATCTGAAAATGAAGAAGAGAAATATTTCTTTTTTGGCAGCACGGATGCTTTTCATCTGATTACTAATGATGATTATTCCTCTCCTCTTTTCCCCGCTAAAATTTTTCCACGAAGTGAAACAGTTGATTTTCAAAGAGGTGAATTAGAATGGAGAGGCGGTAATATTTATTTCGATAAATGGAAATACAAAATGGAAGTTGAATATTTTGAACAAACTGAAAGAGAGAATTAATGAAGTTTTTAATAGTAATTTTTCTAATATTTTTTTCATTGAGTAAAAATATGGCACAAGTTGATCCACAAATTGAAAAGATAAAATCAATAATCATTGAAGTAAAAAATCTGTATGCACCTGATAAACGAACAGCTTTATTTGATGTTCAATTGGAAAAGATTGGCAAAAAATTTTATATCAAAGGTGAGACGAATCTTAAGGAAGCAAAAGATTATTTAATTCAAAAACTAGACGGTGAAGGTTTGATATATGAAGATAGTGTTGAAGTTCTTCCATCAACACTACTTGGAGATAAAATTTACGGAATAATTAATCTTTCGGTTGCAAACCTAAGAAGTAATCCCGAAAATGCAGCAGAGCTTTCCACTCAAGCATTACTCGGAACTCCAATTAAAGTTATTAAAAAAGGTAAAGGTGGTTTTTACTTAGTTCAAACACCAGATAAATATATTTCTTGGCTTGATGATGACGGTTTTCAAATAATGAATGAATCTACTTGGACTGACTGGAAAAAATCTGAAAAAATTATCTACACAAAAGAATTCGGTTGGGCTTATGAATCTCCGGACAATAATTCACAACACATTTCTGATCTTGTTGTCGGAAATTTATTAAAGTTATTAAATGAAGAAAGTGAATTTTATAAAGTTGAATTTCCTGATGGAAGAATTGCTTTTGTATCTAAATCTGAATCCGAAAAATTTATAGATTGGTATAATCGTCTCAATCCTGATGGTGAGTCAATTCTAAAAACAGCGTTCAAATTTATGGGTGTACCGTATCTTTGGGGAGGGACATCATCAAAAGGAATGGATTGCAGCGGTTTTACTAAAACGGTATATTTTCTTAATGGAATTGTTCTGCAACGTGATGCTTCTCAGCAAGTTAATACAGGAAAATTAGTAGAAGCAATAGACTCGTGGGAGAGTTTTCAACCCGGAGATTTATTATTTTTTGGTACAAAAGCAGAAGGGAATAAAAAAGAAAGAATTACTCACGTTGCAATTTATATCGGTGATGGTGATTTTATCCATGCTGCTGGCAGAGTAAGAGTCAACAGTTTCAACAAATCAAAAACTTATTACAGTGAAGACCGCAAGAAAAGTTTCATAAGAGCGAAAAGAATTCTGAACTCGATTGGTCAAAATGGAATCGAACAAATTCTTGATAATCAATTTTACAAATAGATTAAATAGATAGAAACTTTTCAGTTAATTTATTTTCCGATAAAGATGTCTCTTCAAGCATCTCACTAAACGACTCAATGAACTGAACTGAGTCTTCAGGAAGTTGAGTAGTTATTGTTCTGTTTACAAAATCGAGCGTTATGGACAAATAGTTTCTATTCAGATGTTTTTGAATTGTACCAATAATTCCCGCAAAAGGACCATCCTTTACTAAAACTTTCCTGCCCTCTAATTTTCCGGCTGAAACGAAAACATTCTCTGCTTTCGATAAAAATATTTTAAGATTTTGAATTTGCCAATCAGGAACGATTGCTATTTTGCCTCTATCAAAAAGGCATCTCACGATTGATGGTAGTTCAAGAGCCTGAAGTCTGTCTGATTCATCGCCGCAAATGAAGATATAACTTTTTAATAATACTTCATCAACTATTTTAATCCTGTCACTCCATACTTTATTTCTTCTAATTGTAGCGAGATAATTTTCTATACATAATTTATCTAATTGCTCTTTTGCTTTTTTTTCCTGATTAGGCTTTGTGTAAAGAACATACCAAAACTTTTTTTCTATCATGTCTGAATTTTAAATTATTTAATGATGTAAAAAAAAATGTCACACGCAATCAAGCTGAGTGTGACATCGTATTATAAAACTTCTAAAAGTTTTTATTGCAATTTGAATACAACTGGAATTGAGACTTGAACTCTTACTGGTTTTCCTCTTTGCTTACCGGGTTTAAATTTTGTCTTTTTGACAGCTTCTAATGCAGCTTCATCACAACCAGCACCGATACCTTTGATGATTTTAGCATCGCGTACATCACCATTTTCATCAACAAAAGCTAAAACATAAACTTTACCTTCAACACCAGCTCTTTTAGCAATTTCAGGATAAATTATTTTCTGCTGTATTGCCAATATACCGCCAATTGGTTCAGGCATTTCTTCAACAGCAACAAAATACTGCGGCTCTTCTTCTACAATTTTTTTATCCTCTTTAGGTGGTGGAGGCGGTGCTTGCATTTCAGCTCCTAGATCGATTTCTGTTTCACCAATTTCAATATCTTCTAAAACTTCATCTGAAGGGGCTTCAATAGGAATTGGTGGTTTTGGAGGTGGTGGTGGTCTATTCTCTTGCTTTGTTTGCTGAATGTCTTCTACCTGAAACAACTCCTGAGGTCCTTCTAATTTAACCTCTGAACCTGATAAATCAGGGAAAAATTTAAAGGCCACAATCATTAAGAATAATGATAAGATTAAACTTATCTCAAATACTCTTTTGTATTTTGCCATTAAATCTGCACTTTTTGTTTTTCTGAGAGGCATTTTTACTCCTTAATTCGAAATTTTATATGTCTAACTTAAAAAATGATTTTGAATTATCAAACCAACTTTTTTTAATTATTTTACTTTTCACTCAGATAAAGGTTCCAGCTTAATTCTTAAAAAACTATAAATAAAATTCTTAAACCTGTTGAGAAAATATAATGCTAAAAATGAACCTGCTAAGGTTCCTAAAAAATTAGCTATCCAGTCAATAAATTCAGCAGCTCGACCTGGAATAAATAATTGATGAATTTCATCTACTGCACCATAAACACTGCAAATTATGATTGTAGAAATTAAAGCATAGTTTCTTAAATGCAAATATTTTTTTTGAATTTCTAAGTTATAAAAAAGGAAAAAACTTAGTACGAAATAAGCGAGAAAATGCTGCCATTTATCACTCAGTCCTACAGTCGGGAGACTATCTGAAGGTAGTGAAGTCAAAATTAAAATTGTAATCCAATGTATTATTAAAGGTAACCTTACAAATAAATTTTTCTTGAAATTATCATTATTCACTGATTGAACTCCTTAAATAGCTAATTGCAGTAGGAATATATTTAATTATTTCTGAACTCAAAATGCTAAATTCAGTTTTTTTATCTCTTATTAAATCAGCTGCTAAACCGTGAATGTAAACTGCTGCTAAAGTTGGTTCAAGTATTTTTTTAGATTGAGCTATAAAACCAGCTAACATTCCCGTCAAAGCATCACCGCTTCCAAATTTAGCTAAGCCGTTATTACCGCTTGAATTTATAATTACCTTTTCTCCTTTATGAAAAACTATAGTCGGTGCTCCTTTCAATACCAAAGTTGTTTTGTATTTTTTGGAAAATCCGATTCCATAATTGAGTAAATCTTTTTTCATCTCTTCAATCGGAATACTAATCAAATGACTAAACTCACCTAAGTGTGGAGTTAAAACACAATCAGACAAATTGAGTTTATCCAGATTTTCTTTTATAGCAAAAATTGCATCAGCATCAATGACACAGAATTTAAATTCTTGCCTTGTCAAAAGAAGATTAACGAATTTTATTGTCTCTTCTTCCCTTCCTAATCCGCAACCTAATGCAACAACATCTGCCCATCTTATTTTCTCACGAATTGTTTTATAGTCTTCAGTTTTTAAGAATTTACTGTTTTTATCTCCATAAACTTGAATTACAATTTCAGGTAAATTTTTATAAATATACTTTTTCACTAAATCAGGAACTGTCAATATCACAGCACCTGCACCTGAAATGAAAGCTGAGGCAGAAGATAAAATTGCAGCACCGGGATAATCATAAGAACCAGAGATATTTAACACTTTTCCAGCAGAATATTTATTCAATGTTTTAGATCTTGTGGGCAGAAATGAGAGTACGTCTTCTGGTTCAATTAAAAAAGAATTAGTTTTTAATCTATCAAAGTAGTCTCTCCCAACTCCAATTTCTTCCAAAAAAACATCACCACAAAATTCATATCCATTTGAAAATAAAAGTCCTTTTTTAAGCTCGCCTAATGTGATGGTTAAATCTGAATTAAATACAACAGAACCATAACCGGTATCAGAATTAAGTCCTGTCGGTACATCAATTGCAACTTTTTTATTTGGAAACGAATTTACTTTTTTTACGATTGATAAAATTGGTTCTTTAAGTTCTCCTGAAAATCCGCTACCAAGCATTGCATCAATCACTAAATCTGTCTTTTTTAAGCCATTAACATCATTTATCGAATTAAATTTTTTAAGAAAAATATTTTTTCTCGTCTTAGCAAGATTACGAAGAATATTATAATTTGTTCTGCAATCTTCAGTCATTTCGTTATCATTGCCGAGATGAATACAGCGTACAATTAAACCAGCATTTGATAAGTGCCTTGCAACAGTAAAACCATCACCACCATTATTTCCTCTACCGCAAAGAATTCCAACAGATTTGATGTTTGGAAATTTTTCTAAAATCAAATTTGAAATATTCTTCGCAGCATTTTCCATCAACACAATTGAGGGAACTCCGAGAGAATTGATAGCGAATGAATCAAAGTTCCTAATTTGTCCGGTTGAATATAATGGGATCATTTTTATCTTATTTTATTGTTCAAGATAAATTCCCATAAATAAAATTAAAGTGCAGAATTTATTATACTAAGAAATGAACCAGGGAATATTCCTAATACTACAATTAACAAGCAGGAAATAAATAATGCAATCAGTCCTGTGTTTGACTGACTAATTTCCAGACTATTTTCAGATTCTTTGAAGTACATTATTACAACAAGTCGTAAATAGAAATAAACACTAATTACACTGGACAGAACTCCCAAGATGGCCAGAATTGTCAAATCAGATTTGATAGCAGCCATAAAGATGTAATATTTTCCAAAGAATCCTGCAAACGGAGGAATTCCAGCGAGTGAGAACATTAGCAATGAAAGTAAACCAGCTAATAGTGGTTGCTTATTCGATAAACCTGAATAGTCATAGATATCAAGATTTTTTTCTTCTTTCGATTCAATTATGCTCACAATTCCAAAAGCACCAAGATTCATTAGCGAATAAGCTGTAAGATAAAAAATAACACCAGCAATCCCTTCCGAATTTGATGCTGCTAAACCAATAACTAAATATCCGGCATTAGAGATAGATGAATAAGCAAGCATTCTTTTTATATTGGTTTGACTAATTGCTACAATGCTTCCAAAAAACATTGAAAAAACCGCAATTACAGAAAGAAACGGAGTGATAATTTTAGTTGCACCAGAAGAAAATAAAGCAAAGAAAGAAACTATTATCGCAGAAAAAGCAGCTGTTTTTCCTGCAGTAGAGAAAAATGCAGAAATCGTTGAAGGCGAACCTTGATAAACATCCGGTACCCACATGTGAAATGGAAACGCTGCAATCTTGAAAGAAAATCCAATTAAAAATAACAGAACACCTGAAATGAAAAGTAAATTTCCGGAAAGTTCAATAAACTTAGATGCAATTATATCAATCGAAGTACTTTGAGAAGTTCCATAAATAAGAGCAATTCCATAAACAATAAATCCTGTTGCAAATGCACCGAGTAAAAAATATTTGAGTGATGCTTCAATTGCATTCGCTCTCTTCCTGTTTATTCCAGCCAAAACATAAAATGAAACGGACATCAATTCTAATCCTAAAAAAATAACAAATAAGTCTTTCGCAGCAGCCATTAACATCATTCCTAAAACTGATGTTTGCAAAAGGATATAATATTCTCCAAAAAGTGCATCATATTTTTTAAGATATTCAATAGAAAGTAAACAGACAATCATTGCTGTAAAATTGAATAGAGCATAAAATATATTTACATAACCACCAGTTGCAACCATATTTTGCAGAATAACTGATTTCGCATCAATAGTCCAAAGAGAAACCATACCTACTACAAAGAAAAGAATAATCGAAAACCAACTCATGAACACTAAATTTTTCTTTGAAAAAAGTTCAACGGAAACGGAAATTAAAATTCCAGCACCGATTAAAATCATTGGTATGAAATTGTAAAACTCTTGCAAATTATTAAACATATTTTACTCTAACTATTTCTCTAAAATGTTTGATACATTGATTGGATTATTTACCTGATAAATAACTTTCTTTACTGCTTTTTCAGATAAATTAAGAAATGTTGATGGATATATCCCAATCCAAACAATAAAAATAAAAATTGGAATCAGAACAAAAATTTCTCTGGAATTCATATCCGTTAATTTTTCGAGCTTTGGATTCTTTAATTCACCAAATGCTACACGCTGATACATCCATAATAAATAAACAGCTGCGAAAATTACTCCTGACGCTGCAAAGACAGTGAACCACCAACTATTCAAAACACCTGATTTAAATGAACCTAAAAGAATCAGAAACTCACCGATAAAACCATTAAGCCCCGGTAATCCTATTGAAGAAAGAGAAGCAAATAATAAAGAGAATGCGAAAAACGGAACAACTTTTGCGATTCCACCATATTCGGAAATTTCTCTTGTGTGAGTTCTTTCATAAATTACTCCAACCAAAAGGAACAATGCCCCTGTTGATAGACCGTGATTGATCATTTGAATCACAGCCCCCTGAATTGATTCAGTTGTAACAGCAAAAATTCCCAGTACGACAAAACCAAGATGTGAAACGGATGAGTACGCAACTAATTTTTTCATATCCGTTTGAACCATCGCTACTAAAGCTCCGTAAATAATTCCAATCACTGCAAGAATAGATATGTAAGGAGCCATTAAAATTGTTGCATCAGGAAATAAAGGTAAATTGAATCTTAGTAAACCGTAAGTTCCCATTTTAAGCAACACACCTGCAAGAATTACAGACCCAGCAGTTGGAGCCTGAACGTGTGCATCAGGTAACCACGTGTGAAACGGAAATAAAGGAACCTTAATTGCGAAGCTAAGACCAAATGCAAGAAACATCCATATTTGTAAGTCTCTTGTAATTGTTGGAGCAACTTTCAATAGTTCTGTAAAGTCGGTTGTAAATCCGCCTAAAATATTTACAGAATAAACTGCTATCCAAATAATAGCAACAAGCATTAACAAGCTGCCAAGCATCGTATAAAGAAAAAATTTTATTGCAGCATAAATTCTTTCTCTGCCACCCCAAATTCCTATTATAAAATACATCGGAATGAGCATTGCTTCCCAGAAAATATAGAAAAGGAATAAATCAAGAGATGCAAAAACTCCAAGCATTCCTGTTTCAAGAAGCAACATAAAAAATGTAAACTCTTTAACTTTGTGCTCAATGCTTGACCAACTTGAAATAAGAGTCAGTGGAGTGATGAAAGTTGTTAATAAAATTAAAAGAAGTGAAATGCCATCAATACCAACAAAGTAAAAAACATTTATTCCATCAATCCATTTGAATTTGTGTATAAACTGAAAATCAGAATTGTTACTATCAAATGAAAAATAAATTATCAATGAAACGATGAAGGTAATAATACTGAAGAATAAACCAAGATTTTTTATTAACTCAGTCTTTTCATTTTTAACTGATAAGATTATCAATGAACCGATAAGTGGTGTAAAAATTAAATATGTCAGTAAGAAATTATTTTCCATAAATTAAAAACTTATTATTATCCAAAATAAAGTTAGAGCAATTCCAAAAACCATAATCAATGCATAGAACTGAGCTATGCCATTTTGAAATTTTCTTAAAACTGAAGCTGAAGAATCAATAATTTTTGCAAGTGAGTGAATTAATCCGTCAATTATCTTTCCGTCAGTAAATTTCCAAAAAACATTTCTGGATACTGCAACTATCGGATTAACTATTAAAGCATCATAAATTTCATCCACATAATATTTATTCCATAAAGTCTTATAAAGTCCGGAAAATTTTTTCGAAGCATTTTCTGCAATTTGTGGAGACTTAAGATAAACATATCTTGCAAATAGAATTGAAGCTCCTGCAAACAATACTGATAATACCATCAAAAGAATTTCTTCTAAATGAGTGTGAAATCCGAATTGCATTAATTTTCTTTCAGCATCTGCAAAAATCGGACTGAGCCAATTATGAAATTGATTTCCGTGTTCGCCTGAAAAGACTTCTGGAATACCAACAAAACCACCAATAACAGAAAGAACAGCAAGTACAATTAGAGGAATAGTCATTACCTTCGGAGATTCGTGAGGATGTTTATCGTGACCAAATCTTTCCTTACCTTCAAATGTTAGAAGATACAATCTGAACATATAAAAAGCAGTCATTAAGGCTGTAATTACACCGACTACCCAAAAAATTATTCCGACATTTGCATAAGAATACCAAAGTATTTCATCCTTACTAAAAAATCCTGAAAGTGGTGGAATTCCGGAGATTGCTAATGCAGCAATCAGAAAAGTTAGAGCAGTATGGGGCATATATTTTTTTAAGCCACCATATTTTTGAATATCCTGTTCTTCGTGCATTGCATGAATTACACTTCCGGCACCAAGAAACAAAAGTGCTTTAAAGAATGCGTGAGTCATTACGTGAAAAATACCAGCACCAAAAGCACCAACACCCATCGCCAAAAACATATAACCTAATTGGCTAACCGTGGAATACGCAAGAACTTTTTTAATATCGTTTTGTACTAATCCAATTGTTGCAGCAAAAAAAGCGGTCATTATTCCTATTATTGCAACGACCATCATTATGGCAGGAGCTGATGCAAAAATTATAGAACATCGTGCTACCATATAAACTCCAGCAGTGACCATTGTAGCAGCGTGAATCAAAGCAGAAACAGGAGTAGGGCCTGCCATTGCATCTGGCAACCAAACATATAAAGGAATCTGTGCAGATTTACCAGTTGCTCCAATAAAAAGGAATAAAGCTATAAAGCCGTATGTAGCAGTTGAAATTGAAAATGTGTTTGCTTTTGAAAAGACTTCATTAAAATTGAGAGATCCAAAAGTTAAAAAGATTAAAAACATTCCGAGTAAAAAACCAAAATCACCAATTCTGTTTACTATGAAAGCTTTCTTTGCTGCGTCTGCAGTTGTGCTTTTTTCGAATTTTCTATCATACCAAAATCCAATGAGCAGATAGGAACATAAACCGACACCTTCCCACCCTAAGAAAAGCAAAACAAAATTATCAGCAAGTATCAAATTCATCATAGCAAAGATGAAAAGGTTCAGATAAGCAAAGAATCTCCAAAATCCTTTGTCTCCATGCATATATCCAATTGAATATACGTGAATAATAAATCCAACTCCTGTAACTACCAAAGCCATTACAAGTGATAATTGATCAACTTGATAAGCAAAGCTTACATCTAAACCGCCGACTTTTAACCAGGTAAAGAGTGTAACTATTAATTGTCTTTGCTCATTTGGTAAAGCAAGAGTTTCAAAGAATGCAAGTAAAGTAATGATAAAAGAAATTCCAATTGTGCTACTACCAATTAGTCCAATAACTTTTTCACTTTTGATCTTACTGCCGAAAATTCCGTTTATTAAAAAACCTAAAAGTGGAAGAACTACTGTTAAATAAATCAATTCACGCATAAGTCAATTTACCACTTGAGAATGTTTATATCATCAATATTAACTGTTAATTTATTTCTAAATATTGCAATAATAATTGCAAGTCCGACTGCTGCTTCTGCGGCTGCAACTGTCATAACAAAAAACACAAACAGCTGACCGACGGAACTTCCAAGATAAGATGAAAATGCAACGAGAGTAAGATTTGCGGAATTAAGCATAAGTTCGATACACATAAAAACTATTATCGCATTTCTTCTTGTTAATACGCCGGCAACTCCGACAATGAACATAAATGCGCTCAGAATTAGATAATATTCAATTGTTATTGTCATATTCAATCAACTTTTTTCTTTGCTAAAATTAATGCTCCGATCGTAGCTGCCAGAAGAAGAAAACCAGCAGCTTCGAATGGCAATACATAATCCTTAAATAAAATATATCCTATTGATTCAATAGTTCCTGCTTCAACACTTTCATTAAGATTTTTTGGAATTATTGCGGAAGGTCGAGAGAAGAATATGATGTAAATAAGCTGCAAAAAAACGAAACCTGCAATTACAAACGCAAATATTTTAATCTTGGGATTTGCCTCTAAAAACTTTTTCTCATTTTCAGGTCTCAAAAGCATTATAACAAAGAGGAATAAAACCATAATTGCACCTGCATAAACAATAACCTGAGTAACTGCAATAAACTGGGCATTTAAGGTTAAATATAACCCTGCTAATGAAGCAAAATTCAATATCAGATATAATGCTGCAATAACTGCATTATTTCTTGTAATCATCAAAATTGATGAAACTGCAGCGACGAAACCAAATACAAAAAAAAATATAATTTCTAAATTCATAAAACTAAGGTGTATTTCTGTAAATCATTCTTGGAAATGGAATTGCTTCTCTCAAATGCTCAAGCCCGCAAATCCAACTAACTGTTCTCTCTAAACCAAGTCCAAAACCAGCGTGAGGAACTGAACCGAATCTTCTTAAATCCAGATACCATTCAAAAGCTGATTGTGGAAGATTATGCTCTTTAATTCTTTCAAGTAAAAGATTTAAATCATCTTCCCTTTGACTTCCGCCTATAATTTCACCATAACCTTCGGGAGCTAAAACATCAACTGCTAAAGCATATTTAGGATTTTCAGGATCTCTTTTCATATAAAAAGCTTTCACTTCTGCTGGATAATGATGAACCATTACAGGTCTATCGAACTGTTCGGAAATAATTGTTTCATCACCACCCCCGAAATCATTTCCCCACTGAAAGTCCACACCATTTTTTCTGAGTATTTCAATTGCTTCATCATAATGAACCCTTGGGAATGGCTTTTTAACATTTTTAAGTTTTGTAGTATCTCTTTCCAAAATATTAAGTTCTTCTTCTTTTTCTTTTAGAACGGTCTGAACTATGTATTCAAGAAATTCTTCAGCCAAATCCATATCATCATTGAGATCTGCAAAAGCAACTTCTGGTTCAATCATCCAGAATTCTGTAAGATGTCTTCTCGTTTTTGATTTTTCCGCTCTGAAAGTCGGTCCAAATGTATAAACTTTCCCTAAAGCAAGAGCGCCTGCTTCAGCGTATAACTGACCTGATTGTGTTAAATAAGCAGAGCCTAAATCAAAATAAGTAGTTTCGAATAAAGTTGAAGTTCCTTCAACTGCATTTGGAGTAAGAATTGGTGTATCTAATAATGTAAAACCTCTTCCGTCAAAAAAATCCCGAATTGCTTTAACAACACGATGACGGATTTTCATTATTGCAACCTGACGCTTTGAACGAAGCCAAAGATGACGATTATCAAGAAGAAATTCTATTCCATGCTCTTTTGGAGTAATCGGATAATCGTGTGTCTCGTGGATAATTGTTAAATCTCTTGCATCAAGTTCATATCCACCCGGTGCTTTCGGTTGAGCTTTAACTATTCCTTTAACAACTAGAGATGATTCCTGACCTATTCTATCCGCTTTATCGAAAACTTCATCACTGACATTTCCTTTGAAATAAACACATTGAGCATATCCAGTACCATCACGAACAACTAAGAATTTTATTTTACCACTTGATCTTTTATTATAAAGCCATCCAGCTATTGTAACTTCCTTTTCAACGAACTGATAAAGGTCTGAAATATTTACTTTCTGCATTAACTTCTATTTTTCTTAAAAATTGTTGCCAAATATAAAGGCGGACTAAAAAATATCAAATCAAAGTTTTGTTGAATCATGGTTTAAATGAGTAAAGAATTACAGTAATTAATATCGGAATTATTTTATAATACGTTTCTAGAGACTTTAAACTTTTTAATTTATTTCAAATCAATCCAAACTCAAAAAAAATCCCGAAGATTTCTCTTCGGGATTATCGGTGACCCCAAGGGGATTTTCCAAAGGATCCTGCGGA
>OGCI01000655.1_pt1 | contig 35939 bp, 24 predicted proteins | sample 1570021 | NCBI WGS metagenome assembly OGCI01 (sample SAMN06264664, study PRJEB24512) | hot springs metagenome | isolation source: Hot spring water | place: South Africa: Tshipise | collected 2015-06-21 | reverse complement strand
CAACCCCGTCCGCCTCTGCACGACCTGACCGGCGATGCCGCTGTTAAGGGGTAGACGAACGTAGGTCTGGGCCTCGTCGGGCATACCGAAGACTGCGCGCGTCACCAGTACGTCGCCCTCGGGCTGCTCGATGAGCAAGATGGCCCCCTGCTCGGCCCTGGTCACATCGGCGAGTAGTTTGAGCGAGGTGCGAAGCAGGGCGTCCAGATCGAGCGTGCTACTGACCTCGGTGGAAATCTGATAAATGGTAGCGAGGCGATCCTTTTCCTCCTGCAGCTCGCGGGTCCGCTCGGCCACGCGGTGCTCCAGGTCAGCGTTCAAGGTGCGTATCTCGGCATAGAGCCGCGCGTTCTGCAGCGCGATGGCCGCCTGGCCAACGACGCCCTGGGCCAGCTCTTGCTGCAGGCGCAGTTGATTGAGAGGATCGGGGTCCTGCAATACTGTAACTGCCACCACCTGCTGCCCTACCACCATCGGCAGCGCGAGCGCGCCGCAGTCGGGCTGCAGCCACGGACCGTGCCGGTCAGGGTTGGGCGCCAGGTCGAACTGGAGCGTGCCGCTCCGGAAGGCCCGCGCCACCAGGTCGGTGGGATGCTCCGCGGACAGGAGCATGCCGGGAACGCTGACCCGTTCGACCCCAACCGACTGGCGGGCGACCAGGGTGAGGCCGTCGGGGCCAGCGGGAGCGCCGGGCTGCCAGATCGCGACATGCGCAACGCCGGTGAGCTGATGGATGTTGTTGACGACCAGGTGGATGATCGCGTCCTCTTCCAGCACCGACGAGAGCTGTCGGGAGATGACATTGAGCGACTGGAGTTGCAGGGCCCGTTTGTCGGCAGCCTCGGAGGCCACCTCCAGACTTTCGGCGATGAACTCGCGATCTTCGATGATCTGGCGCGTGCGGGCTTCCCAGTCCTCCACCAGCGCAAAGACTGCCTGCTCGAAGACGGCACCGACGCTTTCACTGAGGGCGAGAGCTGCAACCGGATCGTTCACACTGGCGCCGATCAAAGCTACGGTACTCTGCCGCAGGGCGCGGGCCAGATCGAGGCTCGCGGTAATGGCCCGCCCATGTTCGGCGACAGCCAGAGCGTACAACTGTTCAGCCAGGGCAGCGCTATCACCACGAGCCGCGGCGACCACTGCCGTGTAGAGATCGGCCACGCTCACCGCCGGCGCCAGAGTGGTAATGCCCGACCCCCCGGTAGCGCCGTTGCCCGATGCCAGGCCAAGCTCGGTCCAGCTATGGATCAGGCGGGGACGGTGGGCTTCGAGCCAGGCTGCAAGGTCGTCGTACATTGGTTCTATCCGTCAATGCGCACAACTACCACGCTGGCATCATCGTGCCCCTTCGCGTAGTGGCGCAGGATGCTCTCGGCGAGGCTCTGGGGATCTTCTGCGCTTTCGGGGTCGATCTCGCTGGTGAAATCGCTTGATATACCATCGCTGTACAGTACGAAGGTGTCACCCGGACTGTAGCTGTAGGCGAGCTTGAGCAGGCCTGGCAGCCGGTAGCCGACGATCCCGTTTTTCGAAATGGGTTTGATCGGCACGGCGCTGTAGACCTGTACCCCGATGTTGCCAACCCCGGCAAAGCTGACGCTGCAATGCTGCAGATTGTAGCTGAACAGCGCCATCACTGCCCCGCGGGTGCCGCGAAGGGCCAGGTGAGAGCGCCGGATCAGTTCAAGCGGATCCTGCGCTGGCGCGCTGCGGATCACTGCTGCGGCGCTTTGCGCTGCATGCGCCGCCGCTTCGCCACCGCCAAGCCCGTCGATGAGCGAGACTATCAGCCCGTGCGGGCTAAACGGCTCGATGACATACGCATCGCCGCTGATCCTCTGTCCGTGCTTTGGCTGGTTGCTCGCGCCCCACTTAACGTTCATAGATACTGCTCCGCCGGGGCCGGATCAACCACTTGACAGCCCTGACCCACGTGCCCACACCCACCGTTGACTCAATCGCAAACGTATCCATCAGCCGGCGCACCCCCGGCAGACCGGCGCCGAGGCTCCGGGCAGTGCTGTACCCGTCCTGGAGGGCCAGTTCCAGATCGGCAATGCCGGGGCCATGATCATGCGACTCCACAACCAGCCCCGGGCCGTGGTTAGGGTCGTTCATCTGACTGAAGGTAAGCGTTCCACCCCCGGCGTGGACGATCAGGTTGCGCGCGAGTTCGGTGGTGGCAATCTCGATGCGCGCGCGGTCGTTCGGCGAGAAGCCCATGGCAGTCGCCAGATCGCGCACACGGCTAATGGCCACGTATACATCGCCTGGTCGGTGGATCGGGCAGATCACGGACATTGCTAAGTACACTCACAGAGATATCAATGGCGCCGGTGCGGAGATGCTGGCCGCGCGGCGCTTACGTGAAGATTATAGCATCACGCCCGTACCATAGCATGGCCGCTAGCCGGTGCGACGGGGCAGACGCAACCATCTCGCTGGCGAACCCGGGTCTGCGGGCCTCCGTCGGGCATGGTGGCGTTCGGGGCCTGCCTCGACGACGTTGCACCAGCCCTGCCGATGTGACAGGGCTGGTGCATATGAACACAGGGAAACCGGGTTTCCCCGCACCCCTCCCGTCAGGGAGGATGGTGTGGGCAGCCGTTCTCCACCCTGCTCAACCGGAGCGTGGCAGCCGAAAGGTATCGCTATCGAGGGTGATCGTGACGGGGCCTTCGTTAACCAGGGTGATGCGCATCATCGCGCCGAAGACGCCGGTCTCTACCGGAATGCCCAGGGCGCGCAGGGCCGCGCAGTAGGCGTTGACCAGCGGTTCGGCTTCGGTCGGCGGCGCGGCGCCGCTAAAACTGGGGCGCCGGCCCTTACGCGTGTCGGCGTACAGGGTAAACTGCGAGATCACCAGGGCGCTGCCGCCCGTGTCGAGCAGCGAGTGGTTGAACTTCCCCCCCTCATCGGCAAAGATTCGCAGATTGGCCGTCTTGTCGGCCAGGAGCCGCGCCTCGGCCTCACTGTCGCCGTGGCCGACGCCCAGCAGCACCAGCACCCCCGGGCCAATGCGCCCCACGATCCGGCCCTCAACTTCAACCGAGGCCATACTGACCCGCTGAATAACTGCTCGCATACCCTACCCGCTGCTGGGAGGCGCCGGGGCCGGCGCGACCGTAGCGAAGATCAGCCGGCCGGTCTGGGTCTGGTGCAAGCGTGTCACCACGACTTCGGTAGTCTGGCCGATCAGGTGGCGGGCGTCTTCGACGATCACGGGGGTGCCGTCTTCCAGATAGCCAACCCCTTGCTGCCGCGCGTTGCCCTCGTTGCGGATCAGCACGTGCAGCCGCTGATCCTGGCTTACCGGCGGGCGCACGGCCTCGCTGAGCTGGTTGAGGCTCAGCACCCGCACCCCCTGGAGACCGGCGACGCGGTTGAGGTTAAAGTCGTTGCTGATGATCGGGCAGGAGTACTCGCGGGCCAGGGCGATGAGCTTATCGTCAACCTTACTCACACCGGCCACCTCGACGTTGATAACCTCGACCGGCAGGGGCGATTGGCGTTGCATCTCGTTGAGCAGGTCGAGGCCGCGCCGGCCCTTGCTGCGGCGCAGGTCATCGGGGGAGTCGGCGAGCTGTTGTAATTCGGCCAGTACAAAGCTCGGCACCAGAAACGTGCCGTCGAGAAAGCCGGTGCGGGCGACAGCGGCGATGCGCCCGTCAATAATTGCGCTGGTGTCGAGCAGCAGCCGCCGTTCACCCGTCTGGGGCTGCACCGGCGCCCCCGGCAGGGCCGGTGAGGCAGCCCCGGGCCGCAGCGAGCGCAGCAGGTCGCTCAGATCACGCTTGCGCACAGCGAAAATGGTTCCACCAACGTAGGCGCAGACCAGGGCGCAGATCAGGGGCAAGTATTGCCCGAATGGGCGCGGCAGCGCAGCAAGGGGGACGGCGAGCAGCACGGCAAAGACCAGACCAATCAGCATGCCCGCGCCGATGATGAGCAGGTCCGGCAGGGGCACCTGGCGCGAGCGTCGCAACAACTCCTCCACCGGCTCAATGGTGAGGCGCGGCGTGATCAGCAGCCCCAGGCCGGCGCCGGCGAGCGTCAACAACTGCGTGGCAAACACCTGCATCTCATCGGGCTGCGGGTCGGAAAGCGACCGCCCTACCGACCAGCTAATGTATGCCAGGCTCAACATCCCGAGGATGCGAACAATGAAGTTGAGGCTGACTTTCATGGTTTGGTGAACGTAGCCCGCGCCTGAGAGCGTAGCCTGCCGTAGCCTCCCGCGCGGGGATGTGGGGAATCCGGGGTTTCCCATGTTCCTCCCGACGGAGAGGGTTTGCGAGGGCCATGCCCTCTGACACCTTACCGTTTAGAACGGTGCGTTCTGGTTGCCCTCCCAACCTCCCCGGTTGGCGAGAGGAGCCGGACTCCTGCCCAGTGAGAGTTGAAAGGCGGACAGCAGCCCTTCCAGGAAACAACCCGCCCGCGGGGAGGGTTTGGGATGTGAAAATACGGGGAAACCGGGTTTCCCCATCCCCCTGCCTGTGGGGGCGCCAGCCGCTCCCAACAGCGGTTCGGAAATGGGGAAACCGGGTTCCCCATCCCCCTGCCTGCTGGGGCGCCAGGCGCCCCCAACGGCGGTTGGGGTGTGGGGAAACCCGGTTTCCCCACACCCCTCCCTGGCGGGAGGGTTGGGGAGGGCATAGCCCTCCCAGGAAAAACCTATGTTCATCGTGTCGTTGTGCGGCGCAGCCGCATGGATGACTGATGTGAAACACAGCGCCGTTTACTCAACGCCCGAGGGCGAGCATTTCCACCACCTCGCTCAGGGAGCGTGCCGGGAGCAGGGCCAGATCGCCAACGGCAGACAGGCCGGTCGTGGCGGGTACGACCGCGCGAGCGAAGCCGAGGTTGGCCGCCTCGGCAAGCCGCCTATCGAGCTGGCTCACGCTCCGCAGCTCACCCGAAAGCCCGATCTCGCCGATCAACGCCAGCTCCGCCCCGACTGGCTGGTTGCGGTACGACGAGACAATCGCCATCGCCACCGCCAGATCGGCGGCAGGTTCACTGATGCGTAACCCGCCCACGATGTTGACATAAATATCCTGATTGAACAAGGGCAAACCGACGCGCTTGGTCAGCACAGCGCTGAGCATCAGCAGCCGGTTGAGATCGAAGCCGTTGGTCGTGCGGCGCGGCGGGGTGTTGCTGGTGGTAGACGTGAGGGCCTGCACCTCCACCAGCAACGGGCGCGTACCCTCCAGCATTACCGCTACGGTTGAGCCGGGGCTGCCGGCGGAACGCTCCGCCAGGAACACTTGGGAAGGATTGGGAACTTCGCGCAGGCCATCGCCGGCCATTTCGAAGACGCCGATCTCGTTGGTCGAGCCAAAGCGGTTCTTTACCCCGCGCAGCAGCCGGTACTGGTGGAAACGGTCGCCTTCGAGGTAGAGCACCACGTCAACGATATGCTCCAGCACCCGCGGCCCGGCGATTGCGCCCTCCTTGGTAACGTGACCAACCAGGACGATGGGGATGCCCAGCTCCTTGGCCAGGTGCATCAGACGCAGCGCGCCCTCGCGCACCTGGCTCACGCTGCCGGCAGCGCTGGCCAGGTCATCGAGGTAGACCGTCTGGATCGAGTCGACGATCACCAGCCCGGGGCGCATAGCACGGATCTGGTTCAGCACCGCGTCGAGCGAAGTTTCGGCATAGACGAACAGGTCATCGTGGCGCAGGTTGAGGCGCTCGGCGCGCAGCTTGATCTGCTGGGCCGACTCCTCGGCGCTCACGTAGAGCGCGGGAGCGACGGCGGCGGCGAAGTGGGCCGCCACCTGGGTCAGCAGGGTGCTCTTGCCAATGCCCGGGTCGCCGCCGATGAGCACCACCGAGCCGGGAACCAGGCCCCCGCCGAGGACGCGGGCGAGTTCGCCGGTGTACACCTCGAGACGCTGAAAGCCGGCGGTGGGCACATCGCGCAGGCGCAGGGGGCGGGCGCTGGCGCCGTTGGCGCCCGCTCGCGAGGCGGGACCACGGTCCTCCACCTGTTCGACAAAGCTGTCCCAGGCGCCGCAGTCGGAGCATCGGCCCATCCAGCGGCTCTGGCGAGCGCCGCACTGCTGGCAGACGTAACTTGTGCGCGGTTTAGCCATGGGCGCATTATACCACGGAGGCGATCTACGATGATACCTCGTAGACAGCGTGGGGCACCCCGGCTGCCCCACCCGCCTCTTCGAGGGCCACGTCCTCCGATGACGGCCAGGCTACGCGGACCTCCAGACCGCATACGTCCGGGGAAACCGGGTTTCCCCACGCCCCTCCCTGCGGCCCAGCCGCACAGACGGCTGCTATGACATCGGGGAAACCCGGTTTCCCCATGCCCCTGCCCGCGGGGATGGCATGCAGCGACGCTCCCCAGCGCACAGAGGACAGCCCCCACGCCCCTGCCCGCGGGGATGGCAGGCGACTCAACACCGGTTGGAGCAGGGTCGCTCCATCACCGGCCCCCAATAGCCGGAGCCACGCGCACTGCGCGTGGCTCCTGATTACTGGTGGAAAGCCGTGCTCCGCTGCTATTCGACGAGCGCGGGGCTTTCTTCGGCCTGCTGCGGCGTTTCGCTGCCGGTCTGTCCCTCAAGCTCGCGCTGTGAGCGGAGCCGCAGCGTATCGCCCTCGGTATCCGCGATGATCGTATCCCCCTCCTGGAAGCGCCCCTCGAGCAGACCCTCGGCCAGGGCGTCTTCGATCAGATTGGTGATGATACGGCGCAGGGGCCGGGCGCCAAAGGCCGGATCGTAGCCCCGGCGGGCCAGGAGGTCGAGGGCGTCCTGCCGCACGTCCAGCCGCATCTGGTGCTCATCGAGCTGCTTCTGCACGCGATTGAGCATCAGCTTCGTGATCTGCTGGATCTCCTCGTTGGTCAAGGGATGGAAGATGATCGTCGCGTCAATGCGGTTCAGGAACTCGGGGCGGAACAGGGCCTTCAGGGCGTCGTCCACCTTGCGGCGCATATCGGTCTGGTCAATCTCATCGGCGTTGATGCCGAAGCCGATGCGACTGGCGCGACGGATGTGCTCCGTACCGACGTTGGAGGTCATGATGATAATGGTGTTCCGGAAGTCCACCTTGCGGCCCTTGCCGTCGGTGAGGTGACCATCTTCGAGCACCTGGAGCAGCAGGTTAAAGGCGTCGGGGTGAGCCTTTTCGATTTCGTCGAAGAGCACGACGGAATAGGGCTTGCGGCGCACAGCGTCGGTCAACTGGCCGCCCTCGCCATAGCCGACGTAGCCGGGGGGCGAACCCACCAGGCGCGAGGTGGTATGGCGCTCCTGGAACTCGGACATGTCGATCTTGATCAGGCTCTCTTCGGAGCCGAACATAAACTCGGCCAGGGTCTTGGCGAGTTCGGTTTTGCCCACGCCAGTGGGACCGAGGAAGAGGAAGCTACCGATGGGGCGCTTGGGGTCCTTCAGCCCGGCGCGGGCGCGGCGCACAGCCTTGGAGATGGTCACAATCGCCTCTTGCTGACCGATCACCCGGTTATGGAGAAACTCCTCCATCTGCATGAGGCGCATGGTCTCATCGCCCTTGAGGCGGGTAACGGGGATACCGGTCCACATCCCCACGACCTCGGCGATATCCTCTTCGGTAACGTAGGGCCGCTCGATGATGCGGTCATCGCCCCGCGCGGCGCCCATCTCCTGTTCGATGGCGCTAATGCGCATCTGCATACGCTCCTCGCGCTCGCGGAGGTCGCTGGCGAGTTCGTACTGCTTATCTTCGAGGGCCGCCTCGCGCTCCTTGCGCAGGGCCTCGAGGCCGCGGAGGGCATCGCGGAGTTGCGGCGGGGTGGCGCTGCGGTACATGCGCACGCGGCTGGCGGCCTCATCGATCAGGTCAATGGCCTTATCGGGCAACTGGCGATCGGGCACGTAGCGCGCGGAGAGCGCCGCAGCGGCCTTGATGGCCTCGTCGCTGATCTGGAGTTGATGGAAATCCTCATAGCGCGACTTAATGCCGCGGAGGATCTGCACCGTATCCTCAAGGCTAGGCTCCTCGACCATCACCGGCTGGAAGCGGCGTTCGAGCGCCGCATCGCGCTCGATGTACTTGCGGTACTCATCAAGCGTGGTTGCGCCGATGGTCTGCAATTCGCCGCGCGAGAGAGCCGGCTTAAGGATATTGGCCGCATCGAGGGTGCCCTCGGCGCCGCCGGCCCCGATGATGGTATGGAACTCATCAATGAAGAGGATGCAGCGGGTCTCTTTGATCTCATCAATCACGCGCTTGAGGCGCTCCTCAAACTGTCCGCGGTACTTGGTGCCGGCCACCAGAGCGCCCATATCCAGCGTGACCACGCGCTTGCCCTTGATGCTATCGGGCACATCGCCCTGCACGATACGCTGGGCCAACCCCTCGACGATGGCCGTCTTGCCGACGCCAGGCTCGCCAATCAGGGCCGGATTGTTCTTGGTGCGGCGCGAGAGGATCTGGATCACGCGCTCGATCTCGTGCTGGCGGCCGATGATCGGGTCGAGGCGGCCAGCCTCGGCCATTTCGGTGAGGTCGGTGCCCAGGGCATCGAGGTAGGGTGTCTTCGACTGGCGCTGGGCGGCCGCGCCGGGGGCGGCCCCGCGCTGCTCGGCGGTGCCGGTGGTGCCGTGGCGCAGCACCCGCATCACCTGGTTGCGCACCTGCTCCAGGCTCACACCCAGAATGTCCAGCACACCGGTGGCCACCCCCTCGCCGTTGCGCACGAGGCCGAGGAGCAGGTGTTCCGTGCCGATGTAGTGGTGATTGAGGCGATTGGCTTCTTCAATCGCATACTTAATGACCTTCTGGGCGCGGGCGGTGAGTTCCTGGTCGGCCGAAGGGGTGCCCTCCCCGACCCCGACGATAAACTCAACGGCGCTGCGCGCCTGGGGCAGCTTGACCCCCAGGTCATCGAGGACGCGCGCGGCGATCCCCTCACTTTCACGGATGAGGCCGAGCAGGATGTGCTCGGTGCCAATATAGGGGTGATTAAACGAGCGCGCCTCTTCATGCGCGAGCTGCAGCACCTGCTTGGCCCGCTTGGTAAACTTACTGTAAAGATCTGACATGGAAGTTCTCCACTAGCTATCCCTGAACCAGTCGCAGGTGCGCCCACAGGGATGAACGTACAGGCGACCGATGCCCGTTATACCGGCAGAGCCTGGAGTCTGAGCAGGCATCGGGGCTCCTCAGATCCCATCAATGGAGATGGCGGGGTCCGGTAGACTCTGCGGGGAACCGCGGATGGGTGGGAGTCGGGAGGTTGCCGCTTCCCAGGCTCCCGCGCCATACACGGACGCGGCGCCTCATTGCCTCAGGATTCGGGATCCACTGGCTCCTCGGCGTCAGCTTCCTCGCTCACGTCCGGGTTGAGGCGAAGACTGAGCCCCATGCGCTTGCGGGCCGGGTCAATCCGAATGATGCGCGCTCGAATAGTCTGTCCTTCAGTGAGGACGTCTCTGGGGTTCTGGATACGCTCATCGCCCATCTCGGAGACGTGGATCAGGCCCTCGATGCCGTCCTCGATCCGTGCGAAGGCGCCGAAGGAGGTGATCTGGGTAACGGTGCCTTCCACTATCTGGCCGAGGTGGTACTTCTCGCCCGCGCGCGTCCAGGGTTCGCTCTGGGTGCGTTTTATCGACAGGGCAATCCGCTTGCGTTCGTGATCGATACTCAAAATATAAACCTGAACCGTATCGCCGACCTTCAACACCTCCGAGGGATGCTTGACCCGGCTCCACGAGATCTCGGACAGATGCACGAGACCATCGGCTCCACCGATGTCAACAAATGCGCCAAAGTCGCACACCGAACTGACCACGCCCGTCCGCACGTCTCCCTCGCGGAGGCTTGAGAGTAGCTCGTCCTTCTTCAGTTCGCGGGACTCTTGAACCGCCTGTCGCTCGGAGAGGATGAGACGGTTGCGGTTCCGATTGATCTCAATCACTTTGAGCGGCAGTTCCGTATTGACCATTCTGGCCATATCGGACTGTTTCTGGGTATCGGGGCCCCGGCTGATCCCCGAGACTTGCGAGGCAGGCACGAAGCCGCGCACTCCATCGAGGTTGACGAGCAACCCGCCTTTGTTATAATTGACCACCCGCGCCCTGATCACCTCGCCGCGCTCGTAGGCGGCCTGGAGCGCCCGCCAGCTCCGTTCCTGACGGGCTTTATCTATCGAGAGGATGGCGCGGCCTTCCTTGTCTTCGGACTGCACAACGAAGACGAGCAGCGTGTCGCCAACCTTGAGCGCGGCCCGATCCTCGGGGCTGAGGGACTGCATTTCACGGGCAGGGACAATCCCTTCGGCTTTGGCGCCAATGTCAACAAGAATCTCATCACGGTCGACGCGCATGATTTTGCCGTCGACCGTATCACCATACTTGAGATTGCGGTACTCGTGCGCAGGGTCGCTGAGGTACTGCTCCATCAGAGCCATATCCTCAGCTTCGGACGTAAACCCGTTCTCCCCGTGGTGCGAGGAGGAAGGTTCTTCCGACTCTGCGGCAATCCCTTTGGACTCTTCCATGCGCCGTCCTTGCTCAACGCGAGGGGCCCGAAGACGCAGCCGGGAGATGTATTGATCAACCGTTGACATTATACGCCGCGCAAGATCAAAACGCAAGGGTGTTCAATTGCGCAGGGCATGCTGACGCGCTAAACGCGCAGTCGCTTACGCTGCTGGCGCGCAATCCACGCGCTCTGCGGCGGCGAGCGGCGGGGAAACTCGGGGAGAGTCGCACCCTGCCAGGACGAGCAGGGCGCGCAACGCCGCGATGACCATGGGGCATCTCTGGGAGGGCCGCCCCCTCCCTGGCCCTCCCCCGCTGGGGGAGGGAATCGGGCTCCTCCCCTCAGGGAGGGGCATGGGGAAACCCGGTTTCCCCATGTCCCAACCGCTGGTGGGGGCGGCTGGCGCCCCAATGGGCAGGGGGAAGGGGACCCCCGGGTTCCCCGTATTTTCACATCAGGCCCCATACGCGGGGCGCACACCGCCGCGATGACCATGGGGCATCTCTGGGAGGGCCGCCCCCTCCCTGGCCCTCCCCCGCCGGGGTTTAAGGGCGGACAGAACATCATTGGAACGCCCCCGCGCATGGCTCTGGTCTCCCCGCTTCGACAGGCTCAGCGCAGGCTCTCCAGCGTAGCTGGAGAGGCCCGCCCCTTCGGGCTGAGCCTCAGGGCGAAGCCTGAGCCTGTCGAAGGGGGAGGGGGCGGGGACCAGGCAGCGCATCCCAATGCCATACCGCCCGTCGGCGCTCATACGTTCTGTCCGCCCCTGAACCCGCCGGGGGAGGGAACCGGGCGCTTCTCCGCAGGGAGGGGCATGGGGAAACCCGGTTTCCCGATGTCCCAACCGCTGGTGGGAGCGGCTGGCGCCCCTCCAGGCAGGGGCCTGGGGAGTCCCGGTTTCCCCGTATGTTCACCTCAGAGAGGAATCCCGTAGGCGCCGGGGTAGCCAGCGCTGGCAAGGGGGCGCTGGCCGGCGAGCTGGGCCGGAACCAGGCCAAGGCGGCGCAGGTTCAGGTAGGCTTCTTCGTTACAGAGCAGCAGTTCTTCGTCGGCCAGGTCGAGCAGGGCCAGGGCCTGATCAACCGGCGGCCCGATCACACTCAGCCCGAGACCGGGGAGAGTTGCCAGGCGGGCCTGGCCGCTGGCCAGAACGAGGCGGGGGCGTCGGGTGGCGTCGAGGTTCCAGTGGGTGTGAATGGCCCGCGCAGCCTGGCGCGCGTTCCGCAGGATCAACGCGGGGCTTTGCCGGCCTGTGACGCCGAAGATTAACACCAGATTTTGTCCGGAGCGGGTGAGCAGGGCATGGTACTGGCGGACGCTGGCAGCCGCGATTGTGGCCGCTTCGCGCAGGCGCGCCGCCTGGGCCGCACCTTCGGGCGGCGCGATGGCCAGCGCCGCAACGTCGCAGGGTACCCCTTCGGGCGGCAGCTCGGCCTCCAGCAGGTCCTCAATTGGAGGAAGCTCGGGGAGCAGGCGCTGGAGCCGCTGTTCGGCGCGCCGCTGCTGGCGCAGCCGGTTGATGGTGTGGCACAACTCGCCCCAGGCGTCGTCGGTGACCTCCAGCTTGCCCCCCGACTCGGTGTCGGTCACACTGGCAGCCAGACGCCGCAGGTCGCGTTCAAGCGCCAGCCGATCCCAAATGATCAACAGGGCGGTTACCAGGATCAGAGGCAGCACAACCCGAGGGGCGAGCAGAACAGCCGCCGCTGCCGCGAGCAGGGCGCTGAGGGCCAGCATCGGGCGCAGACGGCGTCCCGGCCGGATAACGGTGAGCAAACGCATACGGACCCCGGTGCGATGCGGGTTGCTGAAACACCCACACGGGCGTTAGAGCATAACACCGCGCCGGAGCAACGACAAAGGATCGTAGATTACAATTATGCGCCACGACCGGGCATTACTCTTCACGGAGGATGTAACCGGCGCCGCGCACAGTGTGGATCACGCGAGGTTCGCCGTGGGCCTCGAGTTTCTGGCGCAGATAGCGGACGTAGACCTCGATGATGTTGCTTTCGCCCCCGAAGTCATACCCCCAGACCCGATCGTAGATCACCTCCCGGGTGAGCACCTGGTTGGGGTGGCGCATAAACAGTTCCAGCAGATCGTACTCTTTGGCCGTCAGTTCCACCCGCCGCTCGCCGACGCGCAACTCGCGGGCGGCGGTATCGAGGGTCAGGTTGCCAAAGTGGAGCACCTCACTCCCGGAGCTGGCCTGCCGGCGGCGCAACTGCACACGGATGCGCGCCAGCAGTTCCTCGAAGGCGAAGGGTTTCACCAGGTAGTCGTCGGCGCCGTTCTCCAGGCCGCGCACCCGGTCGGCGACGGCGTCGCGGGCGGTGAGGATAATGATCGGCACATCGGAGGCGGCCCGCAAGCGCCGGGCCACCTCCAGGCCGTCAATACCAGGGAGCATCAGGTCGAGGATGACCAGGTCGTGAGGCATCTCACGCGCAGCGGCCAGCCCTGCGGGGCCATCGGCGGCCACGGTAACGTGAAAGCCCTCGAGCACCAGGCCGCGGCGCAGGTAGTTGGCGATTTCTGGTTCATCTTCGATGATCAGAATGCGCTGCGTGGTCATAGCGTGCCGGTTTTGCTCCGGGCGGGTCTGGCCCCGGCGCTGGTGCAACCATCCATGCGGCTGCGCCGCACAATGCCGGAATGAAAATAATTATTCTTGGGAGGGCGCAGCCCTCCCAAACCCTCCCCGCTGGCGGGTTGTTTCCTGGGAGGGCGCAGCCCTCCCAAACCCTCCCCTCAGGGAGGGGGATGGGGAAACCCGGTTTTTCCCCGTATTTTCACATCAGATTGCAGAGTATTGATTGCAGATCGGGTGCGGCGCATCTGGACGCGGCCGATGCTGTGCTAATGCCCGAACAGGTTGCCTGGAAGTGCACTAGCCCTCGACCAGGCGCAACACGCGGAAGGCTTCGGCGTAGGCATACCCCCCCCTGGCGCCGGCTTCAGCGGCCCACTCGCGCACCATGGTCAGCGCCTCGGGGCCAACCTGGGAGCGGTGGCACCCGATCGCCGTAAGCTTGCGGTCAATCGTGTCGCTGATGTCAACATAGGTATCGGGATGCAGGGTCAGATCCAGGTAAACTTCCGAAACCTTGTGCGGTTCGAGGCCCTCGGCGAGCAGTTCCGGGAAGATGTGGCGCGTCTCGGCGCTGGGGAAGACGGCGTAGATGGTGGCCTCGCCAACGGCGCGGTGGTCGGGATGGTTGATGTAATTGTGACCTAAGAAGTAGGTCGTCGGGTCCTGGCACACCACCCGGTCGGGCCGTACCTCGCGGATGAGGCGGGTAATGGCGCGGCGCAGCTCGAGCGTAGGCTGGAGCGAGCCATCGGGGTAGCCAAGAAAGCGCACATCGTGGACGCCAACCGCGGCAGCGGCGGCGACCTGCTCGGCGCGACGGGTCTCGACCAGGGTCTGCGGGTCAACGGACGGCTCGTTGGAGCCAGCGGCGCCATCGGTAACGATGCAGTAGATCACGGTGTGGCCCTCGGCGGTCCAACGGGCGACGGAACCGGCGATGCCGAACTCAGTGTCGTCGGGATGGGCGACGACCGCCAGTATGGTGAGTTTGTGTTTCTGGTGCATCATGGCTTTAGTCTACACGATGGTATGGGGGTCTGTCTAGGGGGTGCTATCGCATGTCAGATGCTCATGCGGCTGCGCTGGGCACCACAGGAATGAACAGAGTTTCTCCAGGGAGGGCGCAGCCCTCACCAACCCTTCCCGCAGGAAGGGGAAACCGGGTTTCCCCCACGTTCACCTCAGTCACCCATGCGGCTGCGCCGCACAACGACACGATGAACATGAGTTTTTCCTGGGAGGGCTGCGCCCTCCCAAACCCTCCCCGCTGGCGGGTTGTTTCCTGGGAGGGCGTAGAGACGCGGCGCCGCCGCGTCTCTACGCCCAACCCCCCACAGGCAGTGGCGTCGGGAAACCCGGTTTCCCCAATCCCCAACCGCTGTTGGGAGCGGCTGGCGCCCCACAGGCAGGGGTTCGGTTCGACAGGCTCACCGCAGGTGGGGAAACCCGGTTTCCCCGTATGTTCACCTCAGGGTTGTGTGCCCCGCGAGTAAGCGACTATAATACCCCCGTACTGAAGGAGAACATATGAGCATTGACCAGTTGGTGGCGGAGTGCGTCGCCCAGATCGACGCCAGCCATGCGGCCCGCGAGCAGGTCATCGGAGCCTCGCGGAGCCTGATCCGCCTGTGCGCCAACAGCATCCGCGCGACCCATCGCGGCGATTTTGCCGAAGCTGAGCGCCTGCTCGGCGCAGCCGGGGCGGTGGTGGCGCAGATCAACGCCGCGACAGCCAACAGTCTGGAAATCCGCGCGGCGGGCTACACACAGGACGCGCTGAAGGAGTATGCCGAGGCCCACCTGGTTCTGGCCTTCCTGTCCGGGCGCGAACCACCAGGCGCGGCGGCGCTCGGGGTTGATCCCGCGCCCTACCTCAACGGCCTGGCTGAGGCGGCCAGTGAGTTGCGCCGGGCCATTCTCGATGGCTTGCGGCGCGGAGAGACGGCGCGAGGCGAAACGTTGCTCCAGTTGATGGACGATGTCTACGTTGCCCTGGTGACGGTTGACTACCCCGATGCGATCACTGGCGGCCTGCGGCGCACCACCGACGCCCTGCGCGCCGTGCTCGAGCGCACCCGCGGCGACATCAGCGCCGCTATTCGGCAGGACCAACTGGTGGCCGCGATGCGTGACCTGGAGCGCCAACTGGGCCAGGAGGGGGCGTGATCCTCCTGAGAGGGCTGCGCCCTCCCAAACCCTCCCCACAGGCCGGGGCGGCGGGGAAACCCGGTTTCCCCCTCTCCCAACCGGTGGCGGGGCGCCTGGCGGCCCGGCAGGCCGGGGCGCGGGGAAACCCGGTTTCCCCCTCCCCCAACCGGTGGCGGGGGCGCCTGGCGGCCCGGCAGGCCGGGGCGGCGGGGAACCCCGGTTTCCCCCTCCCCCAACCGGTGGCGGGGGCGCCTGGCATCCCCCTGAACAGGAGCGGAGGGAACCCCGGGTTCCTTATTTTTACGCTACGGAGAAAGGACCATCGCTATGGACGATGCCGGGCAGCAACCCGACCTGCACCGCATCGGCACCGCAGCGCTGCCCGCAGCGGTGTTGCAGGCGATCGGCGCCTGCGCCGAGGCCTGCCGCGAGACCCTGCGCGCCCTGGAGGGCGAGCGCGAGCGTCTGCGTGCCGTTCTCGACCGGCGGATCAAGGCCGCGCCTGATGGGCCAGCGCGGCGCCTCTGCGCCGTTGATGGCGCCCATGCCACCGTGCCCGCCGCCGGGGCGACCTTTGCGGCGATCGCCGCTGCCGCGGTGGAAGATGCCACGCTCACCGACCAGGATGTGCGTGTCAGTCTCCTGCCGCCGGTCGAGGAGCTGGACACCATGCTCGGTGGCCTGCGCGCGGTGCTGGAGGTGCGGTTGCTCGCCCGGCGCATCCGCAGCACCAGCAGCGGCCTCTTCGTGCTCGATGGCTCGTTCTACGCGCTGTTGCTGGAGATCAACCGGCTGCTGGTACGTTACGCGCAGGACCACCGCGGTGGAAGGCCGCCAGCGTGGTGGGAGACGTTCCGCCCGCTAATCGAAGCCTTCTTCCAGGACGAAGACTGGCGGCTGGTGCTGGAGTGTCGGCGCGTGGTGGCGCATCCCAAGGCGGCCACCGCCGCCGACGATGTGCTGGAACTGGCGCCGCACCTGAGCGGCACGATAACCGACCGCACCCTCTGGACCAGCGTCCTCAACCCCGGCGAGTACGCGCTGCCGACCCCGCTGATCCGCAAAGACCGGCCGCACCTCCTGACCGGTTATCGTAGCCCGGCTATCGCCGATTTTCGCGACCGGCGCGCGGCCATCGAGCGTGGGTACGGGCAACTCTACGTGCTCTACTACCGCCCCGATGGCCTGGGGCCGGCCTACCGCCTGGAGTTGCCGGCGGCCCTGATCGCCCGTGAGCCGCTGGGCGCTGTGCTGGCGACCTTCCGTAGCGCCCTGCGCGTCGGCAGCATTCAGGAGCCGCTGCCGCAGTTCCTCGCCGACGCGATCTGCCGGCAGCTTGGCCATGCTCTCGCCGCCACCGCCGAAGGCGCTCGCACCTGGCTCCAGCAGGAGTTCGACCTGGCGCTCGTGCAGCGGTACCTGGGGCCGTATCGCACCCCACGGGGTTGATAGGGACATTGGGGAAAGCGGATTTCCCCATGCCCCCGCCCATTGGGCGCCAGGCGCCCCCACCGGCGGTTGTGGAATGGGGAACCCGGGGCGCCCCGGGCCCCGCTCCGGGCCAGTTGCCCGCCATTTGCCACTAGAATGCGTCAGAACTGCACACCCGATCCGTAGAACTACGGGGTTGAACCGATATTAAAGCCCTGTTTACGCGCCGCTTGTGACGCGCGTCTCGTAGTGATACGGAGTGACGCAGCGCGTGAAGAATGGTACCCTCAGAATAGACAGGCAGGAGGAGCGCGCCGATGGTCAGCTCCGGGAGTGAGCGACGGCCATCAGGGAAACGAGGCGTCTTCAACGGCGAAGAGCCACTGGTATCCTCCGCCATGATCAGACGCTACCGGCGGCGTTTGCCCGCCAGACGAACTTCCAGAGGGGGTACCCCGATGATCGTGCAACTCCCACTCAACAACGAGCAGGTGATGGTTGTGTTTCGCCTGCCAGCACAGATCTGGGCCGACAGCATTCATCTCGTGGGCGATTTTAACAACTGGAGCACGACGGCCACCCCGATGCGGCGGGGTGAACAGTACTGGGAAGCAACGGTGACCGTGCCGGCAGGCAGTACCTGCTACTACGCCTACCTGGTGGACGGGCGGTACTGGTGCAGCGAATACAACGGCGCAACGCGCGTGCGCGACGGCGCCGCGCCGCGGGTGGCGATGATCCCGATTGAAATTGCCCAGGCGGATGAGCTGGCTCTGACGGGTTAGCGTGATCTTTCAAGATCAAAAAAATATGGGGAAACCCGGTTTCTCCATGCCCCTCCCTGCGGGGAGGGTGTGAGTGTAGAGGTGCGGCGCCGCCGCGCCTCTACACGTTTCATCTTGTCAATGTGTGGCGCCGCCGCGCACCTGATCAGCGCTGGAACACATATGTCCCCGGCGCTTCCATCAGCGGCGCATAGCCGCACTCGGGCGCCCCCATCCGCGGCGGGTCCGTCTTCCCGCTTGAACGGGCGGCCAGCCAGCGGCTCCACTCCGGCCACCACGAACCAGTGTGGACCGGCACGGTCGCCTGCCAGGTGTCGGGATCAACATACTTGTCGCTGGGGTAGCTGGTGGCAATCTGGTAGCTCCGGCGCGGGTGGCCCGGCTCGCTGACGATCCCCGCGTTGTGTCCCCCACTGGTCAACACGAAGGTCACCTCGGTATCTTCCAGCAGCATCAACTTGTAGACCGAGCGCCACGGGGAGACGTGGTCGGTGCGAGTTGCCACGACGAAGAGCGGCGCGCGGATGTCGCTCAGGGCGATGGGCCGCTCGCCGATGCGGTAGCGGCCCTCGAACAGGTCGTTGTTCAAGAAGAGGCGTACCAGGTACTCGGCGTGCATACGTGCGGGCAGCCGCGTGCCGTCGGCGTTCCAGGCCATCAGGTCGTTCATCGGCTCGCGCTCGCCCAGCAGGTACTCGCGGACCATCCGCGACCAGATCAGGTCCTGCGAGCGTAACAACTGGAAAGCGCCGGCCATTTGCGAGGAGTCGAGGTAGCCCTGCACGGCCATGATGTCGTTGAGGTACGCCACCTGGCTCTCGTCAATAAACAGGGTCAACTCACCGGCCTCCTTAAAGTCGGTCTGCGCGGCGAAGAGCGTGACGCTTCGCAGGCGCTCGTCATTGTCACGGGCCAGCGCCGCGGCGACCATGGTCAGCAAGGTGCCGCCCAGGCAGTAGCCGGCGGTGTGGATCTGGCGCCCGGGCACGATGGCCCCCACTGCGTTGAGCGCCGCCATCACCCCGTCGTGGTAGTAATTCTCCATCCCCAGATCGCGATCGTCGGGGCCGGGGTTCTTCCAGGAGATGATGAACACGGTGTAGCCCTGCTCCACCAGATAGCGCACCAGCGAGTTGTGGGGCGAGAGGTCGAGGATGTAGTACTTCATGATCCAGGCGGGCACGATCAAGATCGGTTCGGCGTACACCTGCCCGGTCGCCGGCTCATACTGGATCAGTTCGATCAGGTGGTTTCGGTAGACGACCTTCCCCGGCGTGATCGCCACATTCTCTCCCGGCACGTACTGCTCCGCGCCGGCGGGCGGGCGCCCCTCGATTGAGCGTTTCCAGTCATCCAGCGCATTGAGCGTACCCCGGATCAGATTGGCGCCACCCTGGAGCCAGGTAGCGCGGAGTACCTCCGGGTTGGTCAGCAGAAAGTTGGTCGGGGCGACCATATCGAGCAACTGGCGGGCCACAAATGTGGTCACCTGCTCGTGGTGGCGCGAGACGCCCGATACGCCGGTGGTCGCCGCGCTCCACCACTGCTGGGTCAGCAAGAAGGATTGGACGAAGAGATTGAAGGGCCAGAGTTGCCACTCCGGGGCGGCAAAGCGGCGATCCTCGGGCAGATCGGGGTCCTCTGGCGGGACCTGTGGATTCAGGGCCGACCCGATCGCATAGCGATTGAAGGTGACTATCTGGGCCAGGGCAAGCTGGGCCAGGGCCTGCTGCTTGCCCGGTGCGTTGGCCAGGTGGGTGAGCCAGTCAACATAGGCAAGGATCAGAGCTGCGGGCGAGAGGCCCAGCGTAAAGCGTCCCTGCCAGGCGTGCAACAGCCGGTCGAGGCCGGCGCCGTGGTTGGCACGTTGGGCGAGTGCATCCATACGATCCCTCCGCTGTCGCGGGGCCCTCTGCTCGTCAGGGAGAGGGGAGACCGGGGAACCGGGTTGCTCCAGGCCTCTGCCCGCCCGGGAGAAGGGGAGCCGGGGCGTACGTGTTCACACTTCTCCCGGGTGCGCGGGCATCTTGCCTGTATCCAGGCTATTGCGGGCGGGGCGCCCGCGCACCCGGGGTGACGCCTTACCCCACATGTGAACACGTACAGCCGGGGCAACCCGAGTGTTCCCAGGCCTCCGCCCATGGGCGGGCACGGAGCGCCCTTCGTATCATAACAGCCGCCCCGCGCGCCAGGGGATAAGATCTCACCGCCGGGGGGGACGACTCTCTTCACCGGGCGCTGGTGAGGAACAGGTGCGCGCCCCACGGCGGCAGGATCACATGCAGTCCGCGCAGGTACATCTCGTCGCCGTCGCGCTCGTAGACCGCGCCGCTGAGGACGTCCTCGAGCGCCCAGCGCTGGCCGGAGAGACCATCCCAGGCCATGTGGACGCGACCGTAGGCGGGCGTGTCACCCAGGTTAACCACCACCAGCGCCCAGGTGGCCTCGCTCGTCCACAGCCAGGCCAGCAGATTGCGGCTGCCCCCCGGGTCGTCCGGGTTATCACAGACGCAGAGGTGCCACGATCCGCGGCGGAGCGGCTCACTCCGCAGGGCGGCGAGCAACTGGCGATAAAAGCCGGGCAATGCCTGGTCGTGGATCTCGATCGGGCGACGGGCCAGAAACAGGGGGAGCCGGGCGGTGCGGCCCTCGAACTGCCCTTCGTGGAGCAGCCGGGCCCCCGGCAGGGTCAGCGCGGCGACGGCGGCGGCCCGCTGGCGCGTGGGGCCGAAGAGGGCGGCGGCCCGCGGCTCATCGTGGTTCTCGATGAAGCGCACCAGGCGGGCCTGGAAGGCCGGCGCGGCCGCGAGGTGGGCGCGCACCTGCTCGGCGCCCTCGTGGGCCAGCCGGTCGTAGAGCACGTTGTCATAACAGAAGGTGAACCCGAGCTGCATCAAGGCCCACTCGCGGTTCCAGTACACCTCGGCGATCCAGATGAACTCCGGTATCGCCTGGCGCACCGGGCCGAGCACCTCCGCCCAGTACTCCGTAGCTGGCGGCGGGCCGGCCCGCCAGCCCCAGGTCTGCGCGAACAGATCATTCATCAGCAGCATGGCCTTATCGCAGCGCACGCCGTCGCACTGCGCGGCGATGTCGCGCAGGGTGGCGCTGGCCGCGGCGCGCAGGCCGGGGTTGAAGGCGTTCAGTTGCAGCACCTCCGGCCAGGGCGCGAAGTGCGGGTCGCGCCCGCGGGCGAAGATCGTCGGGCCGACGCGGAGCCAGTCTGATGGCGCCCGCGCCAGATCCTCCTCGCTCCCCTGGATGAAATACTCCGGATGTTCAACGGTCCACGGGTGATCGGGGGCCACGTAGTTGGGCACGAAGTCGAGGATGAGCCGGATGCCCCGGCGCGCCAGGGCCTCGCGAGCACGGGCCAGCCCCTCCCGTCCGCCAAGGTGCGGATCGACCTCGTAGCGCCGGATGCAGAAGGGCGAGCCGATCACCTCGTCGGGTTGCAGATCGGGCAGCGTCTGACGCAGATCGGCCATCAGCCGCTCGTTCGCCAGGGCGATACGCCGCCCTTCGGGGCTACGCTCCCAGACGCCCATCAACCAGACTGCGTCGATGTTCCAGCCCGCCAGGGCGTCCCAGACCGACTCGGGCACGCTGGCCAGGGTTACTGGCTGCGCGTGGCGCCGGCTCAACTCGTTGAGCCAGACCCAGGTGTTGATCTCGTAGATGACCGGGCGTGTGGGCCAGTTTGACATAACAATTCCTTCCCTCAGGCGCCCTTGCGGCTGCGCCGCACGACAATAGAATGAACATACGTGTTCCTGGGAGGGCGCAGCCCTCCCAGATCCTCTCCTCAGGGAGGGGCATGGGGAAATGCGGTTGCCCCATATTCTGATACGATGAAGATAGGTTTTTTTCCTGGGAGGGCGCAGCCCTCCCAGACCCTCCCCTCTGTGAGGAGCACGGGAAACGCGGTGGCCCCTATGGTTGCCGCCGTGCTGCCATTGCTCCTCTCCACCTACAGTACAATACCGGTGGCCTGGCTCTGTGGGCAACGGAGGAACCACCGATGAGCGCGTCACAACGTCCTGTTCCGCTTACCGACCTGCGGCGCCGCGCGCCAATCGCGCGGCAGTGCATCCACGCTACCCTGACCCGCCTGCTCGGTGAGGTGGAGTTGCGCTACGAATTCTACCGCGAGTGGAATGGCTGCTGGCGAGTGCGGGTTGACGTGGCCGATCGAGGACAACTGGATTTTACGCTGCTTGACACTCCCGGTGGAGGTCTCCTGGCGCTACCCCGCCCCCTGCCGGAACGCTGGCGCGCGATAGGAGTGCTCGCCAGCGATGGGAGTGTCTGGACCGTGAACGAGGCGGGCGAGCTGGCGCCGATGTCAGGGTAATGCGATGGCAGATGCGGCTCCTCTTCACACCGCCAGGTAGCGCGGGGCGGCTGCGTCGTCCTCGGCGACCTCGGCCAGATTGGCGACAGCGAGCATCCCCCGCTGGTCGAGATACTCCACATACGCGCCCACTTTCTGCAAGGCGAGCAATTCATCGTAGTCGCGCACGAACGGGTAGAGCCGGGCGGTCAGTTCGGCGATGGTGCTTGGCCGGGCGCAGGCCTGGTACACCCGCTCGATGTGCTGGCGCTGTGTCGCCTCAATCTTCGCCACTGCCGCGCCCAGATCGAGCACCGGGCGGTCGTGGCCGCCCAGGCCCAGGCGCACATCGCTGAGGGCGGCGACCTTGCGGAGCGAGAGCAAGAAGTGATCAACGCCGTTGGAGGCCGTCAGGCTCTCGGGCGAAAGGAACAGCGAGAAGTTGGGCAGCACGTGGTCGGCAGTCAGCAGAATGTCGTCAATTTGCAGGCACACCTGGCCCGGGCAATGCCCGGGGACGTGGATGACGCGGAAGACGCCATCGAGCATGTCACCATCACGCAGCACGTCGTCCACCGGCATTGAGCGCACGCTGTGTTTCGCGCCGCTGTACATGGCCAGCATGCGCGTCCGGCGGGCATCGTCAACCCCGGCCCGGCGCAAAAAGACCCCCAGGCGAAAGCGGGTGAGGGTCAGGCGCTCCTCGTGGTTGACGATCACCCGCCGATCCAGTTCGTGCACGGCCAGGGGCGCAGGGGTGAGGCTGCGCACAAAATTGAGGCCGCCGTGGTGGTCAATGTGGGCATGGGTGAGCACGATCCGATCGATGTCGGTCCAGTCAACCGCCTCGTCCCACTCATCGCGGATGCGGGCCATACCGTCGCGCAGATCGGCATCGCTGGATCCCTGTCCGCTACCGGTGTCTACCAGGGCGACATAATCATCGGCGATCACCAGGTGCACATACGCCCGAAGCGCAGGAAACACCTGCACGGGCAGGCGGTAGATCCGCGCTCCGCCTGCCGTTTCATAGCGGGTAATACCCTCCTGAGCCATAGGATCAGACCTCCGCGGAACCCGCGCACATCCCCACGCGCGGGACTACTGCTATTGTACGGCACCACGGGAGTGGCTGATGTGAACGTCGCCCGCGCGCGGGAGGGTTTGGGAGGGCGCAGCCCTCCCAGGAACCAACCCGCCCGCGGGAGGGTTTGGGAGGGCGCAGCCCTCCCAGGAATAATTATTTTCATTCCGGCGTTGTGCGCCATGCGCATGACCGTCTGAGGTGAACATACGGGGAAACCAGGTTTCCCCAACCCCCTCCCTGCGGGGAGGCGCCCGGTTCCCTCCCCCAGCGGGGGAGGGCCAGGGAGGGGGCGGCCCTCCCGAAGACGCCCCATGGTCATCGCGGCGGTGTGCGCCATGCGCATGACCGTCTAACGTGAACATCGCCCGCCCGCGGGATGGTCTGGGCGTAGAGGCGCGGCGCCGCCGCGCCTCTACGCCCTCCCAAAAAGAACATCTCGTTGCATTCCCTGTAGGGAGCAGCGCAGCCGCAAGGGTACCTGCCGGGGTTAACGGAACTATACGCCCGGTAAGGGTGACTTTCTCCAAGGGCGGGCGCATCCCTGCTACAGTAGGCGCATCAGGAGGATGGCCCATGACCCACATCGAGCACGAGTTGACCAGGCATCTCTTGCATCTCAGCCGAACCATCGGCGCCCGCCCGGCGGGATCGGCGGCGAATGTGGCTGCGGGCGGCTATATTGTGCGCAGCCTCGAGAGCGCCGGCTTTACGGTTGACTTGCAGGCCTACCCGTGCCCGACATGGGAAGACCTGGGGACAACGCTCGAGGTGGGTGGTGTGGCAGTCCCGGTGGGAGCGAACCCCTTCTCGCCGTCCTGCGACGTTCAGGCGCCTACGGTCACTGCCGGCACCCTTGCCGAGTTACAGGCGCTGACTATGCGGGGGCGCGTGGCCGTGCTCTACGGCCAGGTGGCGGCGGCGCCACTGGCGCCCAGGGACTGGCCGTGGAAGGGCGAGCACGACGCGGCAATCGTCGCGGCTCTCGAACAGGGCGCGCCAGAGGCGGTGTTGCTGGTGCAAACGCACGAGGCGGGGCTGGCCCGTCTGATCGAGGACCCTGATCTGGGGCTGGCTTCGGCGACGGTGCCGGCGGAGGTGGGGTTGCTGCTGGTGCGCCAGCCCGGCGTGCCGGTGCGGCTGCGGATCAACGCCCGACGCGGCCCCGGTAGCGCCTACAATGTCATCGGGCGCCGCGGGTCGCAGGACGAGCCGCGGGTCATACTCTGCGCGCACTTTGACACGAAGATCGATACGCCGGGCGCCTCCGACAATGCCGGTGGCGTGGCGGTGCTGCTGGCGCTGGCAGAGATGCTGGGGGCGCATCACCTCGGCGTTGGCCTCGAGGTGGTAGCCTTTAACGGCGAGGAGTACCTGCCGTCAGGCGCCGCAGAGTACATCCGGCACCGCGCCGCCGACCTCGATGCGATTGTGGCCCTGCTGAACTTCGATGGCGTCGGGCAATGGCTCGCACCCAACGGCGTCACGCTCCTGGAAGGTTCGCAGGCCTTTGCCGACGTGCTGGAACACCTGCTCCGGCGCTACCCCGGCGTCGTCCGTATGGCGCCCTGGCTGGAGAGCGACCACGGATTCTTTGCCCTGCGCGGCGTGCCCAGCGTCGCCTTCACCACCGCCGCCCGCCAGCCCCTGGACCACACCCGCGCCGACACGGCGGACTGGATCAGCCCGCCCCGGCTCCGCGAAGCGGCCATGCTCGGCGCCGAGATCGTCGCCGCTCTGCAAGGAAAAAACCCGGCCTGGACCCGCGCGCCCCGCGCGGCGACCATCGCCGATTAGTGCAACCGGGTTGTTGGGAAGCTGTTCACCCATTTCCCGGGGGCGCGGGCGAATTGCCCGCAGCCGTGTATTGCCGGCGCTCCCGGTGGCCGGGCTGACCCTTGAGAGAGGAGGGTGGGGAAACCCGGTTTCCCCACCCTCCAACCGCCGTTGGGGGCGGCTGGCGCCCCAGCAGGCAGGGGCATAGGGAACCCCGGGTTCCCTATGTTCACCTCAGTACTCGGGGTAGACCATCCCTACAGAAACGCGCTCATCCCCGTAATGGCCCGGCCGACGATCAACGTATTCATCTCGTGGGTGCCCTCGTAGGAATAGAGCGCCTCGGCATCGGCGAAGTAGCGCGCCACTTCGTGCTCGAGCAGAATACCGTTGCCGCCGAGGATATTACGCCCGATGGCGACCGTTTCGCGCAAGCGTTCGCCGCAGAAGGCCTTGGCGAGAGAGGCGCGCTCCTGGCTGATCTTGCCGTCGCGGGCCTGGAGCTGGCTCAAGCGCATACAGAGGGTCTGCATAGCAGTCACATTGCCCAGCATGCGCACCAGGCCCTGTTGCACAAGCTGGAAGCCGGTGATCGGCCGCCCGAACTGGATGCGCTGGTTGGCGTACTCCAGTGTGCGTTCGTAGGCCCCCATCGCCACTCCAGTCATGGCCCAGGCCACATGGCCGCGGGCCATGCCCAGTTGCCGGGCGACATCGCGGAAGCTCTTCACGCCGGGGAGCCGGTTGGCCTCCGGCACCCGCACGTGCTCGAGGCGAACATTGGCGTTCTGCACCACGCGCAGCGCGATCTTGCCCTCCAGCTTCTCAACGTGGTAGCCGGGCATGCCCCTCTCGACCACAAAGGCCTTGACCTGTTGATCGCGCACGTCGCGGGCGAAAACGATGTTCAGGTCAGCGAAGGGCGCATTGCCGCACCACTTCTTGGCGCCATGCAGTACCCAGCCGTGCTCGTCGTGATGCGCCGTGGTCATCAGGCCCGCAGCTGCAGCCGAGCCAACCTCGGGTTCGGTGAGCGACCAGGTGCCGATCCGCTCGAAGCGCTGCATCGGCCCCAACCAGCGCCGCTTCTGCTCCTCGCTGCCGAACAGATCGATTGACCCCATCGCCAGCCCCCAGTGGACGCCGAGGAAGGTGTACAGCGAGGCGTCAACCCGGGCCAGCTCCATCGCGATGATCCCGCCAACAACGGGACCAATGCCGCTGATGCCGTGCAGACGATCACCGAGCACATCTCTGGTCATCGCGGCGAAGGAGGGGAGCAGTTCGTGTGGAAACTCGCCCCGCTCCCAGTAATCGCCGATGATCGGGCGCACCCGCTGCTCCATGTAGGCGCGGATGCCCCGCTGCACGGCTCGCTCTTCCTCCGTCAGCAAATCGCTGATGTCGTAAAAATCGCTGCTGATTGGCGGCAACGCCCGTGGCCGCCGTTTGCTGGTAATACTTTTGATCAACAGGCCGATCTCTTGCGGGCTGACCCCGCCAAGGGATCGCACCATGTCCGGGAACTTCAATAATCGGGTGAGACCGGCCAGGGGTAGCGTAACGGGAGCCATGGAAATCCTCCAGTTGTTGTAGCTGCCAGCGACGCCGCTGTCGCCAGCCGACGGATCGCCGTTGTTCCGCCGGGCCTGTTCTTCTCCCGCCCCTTCGGGTCTGCCTGTGCCTCTCGGGGATTACAAGACGCTGCCCGTCGCGCGACAGAGACTGTATTCCCGGTAGACATGAGGAGAATCAGGCGAGGATAACGCGATGCGTTACGCATGTTATATCACATTATTCCCGCATCTGTCAATGGAAAAGATTCTCATTTTGTGGAATGGCGGGGGCTGTTTTATACCCCCCTCTCCCGCTCAGGGAGAGGCTTGCCCTGAGCGGAGTCGAAGGGGGGCAGGGGGGTGAGGACCAGCAGCGCATCAGGACGCCATCCGCCAGAAACTCTACAACCTGAAGGCCCGGACCCTCTCATACCAATTACCGTTGATGATGCCGCATTGCTTGAAGCGGTTTCAGGCGTTGTGCTGCCCAGCGTGGCAATCCAGAATCCAAAATCTAAAATGGTATCAGTGGGGAGGGCTTGCCAACCCCGGAGGCTACGATTCGACGGGGATGGGGTTGGCGGGCTGGAGCAAGCGGTGCGCAGGCTCAGCGAGCCCGAGGGTCAGAGCAAGTCCGAGCAGCCCGGCCCCGATGACCAGGGCCGGCAGGCCGAAGCCCGGCGCCAGGTCGAGCACCAGGCCGCCCATCGCTGGCCCGCTGGCATCACCGATCATGTAGGCGAACTGCGTCACCGCCGAGGCGGTGATCAGGCGTTCGCCGCGCAGGCGGGCGCTGTTGCGGATGGTTGCCAGTGTGTACAGGCCGCCCCCGGCAGCGCCCCAGACCATACCAAGGAGCAGTAGCAGCCAGGGCGAGCCGTGGGCGAGCGGCAGCAGCAGCGCGCTCAGCGCGATCACCACCGTGGTGCCGACGATTACCTGGCGCCAGGACCAGCGGTCGGCCAGGGCGCCGAAGGGGTATTGCGCCAGGCTGCCCAGCCCCATCGCGGTGACGATGCCGGCCGCCAGCGTGGAGCCGAGACCGATGTGCAGCCCGTAGAGCGGCAGGGCCACGCTCAACCCCGACTCGAACAGGCCGCCGAGCAGGGCGATGCCGAGCGCCAGTGGCCCGACCTGCGCCAGCGCGCCCCGCAGCCCGGTCTTGAGGGGCGCCTCGCGGGCCGCCGCGGGCGCGCGCATGGGCCAGAGCAGCGCCAGCGCCACCAGGCCCGCTGCCAGGGCCAGCAGACGCGGCGCCGGGCCGTGAATGCCCGTGATCAGCAGGCTCCCGGAGCCGGCGAAGAGCGCCGCGCCGATGCTGGTCTGGAACAGCGCCATCACCCGCCCGCGCGTCTGCGGCGTGGCCAGCGCCGGCGCCCAACTCTCGGCCAGGGTGAAGCGCAGGCCCGCCGTGAAACCCGCCAGGGCAAAGCAGGCCGCCAGCGGCAAGGGGTGCTCGAACAGCACCAGCCCGGCCAGGGCCAGGGCGCCGATACCCAGGGCGGCGCGGAAGACGGCTTGCTGGCCGTAGCGCCGCACCAGGCCCGGCGCCGCTGTCAGCGCCAGCATGTAGGCCAGGGAGCCTGCGGCTACCAGGGCGCCAATGATCCAGCTCTCCACCCCCCGCTCGGCCAGGCTCAGCGTCAGCAGAGGGGTGAGAATCGCCGCCGGGACGGTCTGGAAGAAGAAGCCCGCCAGGAACCGCCATGTCCAGTACTGTGGAGCGCGCCGTAACATAAACCTGCCATTTCAGATCGCAGATTGCCGATGACCGTGAAGCATGCCTTACTGGTCGCTCGCCAACCTGGTTGTGATGAATAGGGTTTTGCGGGGAGGGCTTCGCCCTCCCACGCCCCTCCTATCGCGTCCCTCACGAGCATAGAACTCGCCGGACGCGCCGTTTCCTGCTTCCACAGCCAGTCTACAGCGCGGCCGTTGCGCGCCTGTGCCGCCCGCCGTTGCGACCGGCGTTGCAACCGGCGTTGCAACCGGCGTTGCGGGAGGTAGCAGGACGGGTACAATACGTTTGCAGTCGTGGAGGTGTGGAGGTGGAAGAACAGCTTCTCACGGCTATGATGAGTCTCAGGAGCGCAATCCTTCGCCATGGACGAACAGCACCCCTCGACGATTGAACTGCGTCTGCTCGGGCCGCCGGAGGTTCTGGCCGATGGCGCGCCGGTAGCGATTGAACGGCGCAAGGCCCTGGCCCTGCTGGCCTACCTGGCGATGGAGCCGGGTGAGCACCCCCGCGACGCCCTGGCGGCGTTGCTGGCCCCCGATGACGAACCGGCCGCATCGCGGGCAGGGCTGCGCCGCGCCCTGGCGGCGCTGATGCCCATCCTGCGCCCCTGGCTCCACGTCACTGGCGACCGGCTGGCCCTCGCGCGCGACGCGAGGTTTGAAGTTGATGTCGAGCGCTTCCGCGCCCGTCTGGCCGCGGGTAACCGGGCGGACCTGCGCGACGCAGTGGCGCTCTACCGCGGCGATTTTATGGCCGGCTTCAGTTTGCCCGGCAGCGCCCCCTTCGAGGAGTGGCAACTCTTCCAGACCGAACGCTTGCGCCAGGAGCTGGCCGGAGCGCTCGACCGTCTGAGCGCGCTGCCCGACGCCGCCGACGACCTCGAGACCGCGATCGGCTACGCCCGGCGCTGGCTGGCCCTCGACCCGCTGCACGAGCCGGCCCATCGCCGCCTGATGCGCCTCTACGCGGCGGCGGGCCAGCCCACCGCCGCCCTGCGCCAGTACCGTCTGCTCGCCAGCGCCCTCGAACGCGAACTGGGGGCCGCGCCCGACCCCGCCACCCGGGCGCTGTACGAGGAGATCCGTCAGGGCGACCGCGCGCCGCAGGCCAGTCGTTGGAGCAGCGCCCCGCCGCGTCTCCCTGCTGCGCCGGGTCCGACGGCAGCGATTGAAACGCCCAGTCTGCCCTTCCTCGGGCGCGAGGAGGAGCTGCAACGCATCGCCGAGGCCCTGGAGGATCCGGCTTGCCGCATCCTGACCCTGATCGGCCCGGGCGGCATGGGCAAGACGCGCCTGGCCGTTCAGGCAGCGCAGCAGAACGCCGCCCGCTTCCCCGATGGCGTGTACCAGATGTCGCTGGTGGGGGTGAGTAGCGGCGAGCGACTGATCACCACCATCGGCGCAAGCCTTGGCGTCACCGGCCAGGGCGATGGGTTGGAGCGGCTGTGCGCCGCCCTGTACGACCGCAAGGTCCTGCTGGTGCTCGACAATGTTGACCAGGCCCTGGAGGGCGCCGCGCTGCTTCGGACGCTCGTGCACCGTACCCGCCATCTCAAGCTGCTGGTTACGTCACGCGAGCGTCTCAAGCTTCAGGAAGAATGGGTCATTGACCTGGCCGGTCTGGCTGTTCCCGAGGAAGACGACGAGACGCATGACCCTGCGGCCTATCCCGCGGTGCAACTCTTTGCCCTGCGGGCGCGGCAGGTGCGCGCCGATTTTGAACTGACCCCGGAGGATCTGCTGGCGGTGGTGGAGATCTGCCGGCTGGTGGAGGGGATGCCGCTGGCGATTGAACTGGCTGCGGCCTGGGTGCGCGTGCTGACGCCCGCGGAGATTGCCCGTGAGTTGACCCAGAGCATGGCTCTGCTCACCACCTCGCTGCTCGATGTGCCCGAGCGGCACCGCAGCGTCGAGGGCGTGTTCACGCAGACCTGGGAGCGGCTCACTGCCACCGAGCAACAGGCCCTGCGGCAACTCGCCGTCTTCGAGAACGGCTTCACCCGCGTGGCAGCGACAGAGGTGGCCGGAGCCTCGCCGCTGGTCCTGGCCGCCCTCACCGACAAGGCCCTCATCCGGCGCGACCGGGCCGGGCGCTATGCCATCCACGAGTTGCTGCGGCAATTCGCGGCGCGCAAACTGCACGCCGAGCCTGCCGAGGAACAGGCGACCATGCTGCGCCTCTGCCGCTTCTACGCCCGTCTGCTCGATCGGCGCAACCAGGACTTGCAGGGCGCCCATCAGCGGCAGGCCCTGGCCGAACTCGACAGCGAGTACGACAATCTCTGGAAAGCCTGGACCTGGGCGGTAGCGGAGCGGCGTCTGGAGGAACTGGCCCTGGCGCTCGACGGCTTCTACCGGCTGCACGAGGTCCGCGGCTGGTACAGCGACGGCATTCAGGCCCTGGAGGCGCTGATCGAGCGGCTGGAGCGCGGCCCTCCAGCAGAGCGCGCTGCGCCAGCCTGCGCAGTGCTGGTAGCCCGGGCGCAGGCGCGGGTCGGGGCGTTGTACTGCTGGATCGGCGAATTCGCCACCGCCGAGCAACGCCTGGAAGCGGCGCTGCCGGTGCTGCAAGCCCACGGCCAGGCGCTCGACGTGGCCTTCACCCTCACCGGGCTGGGGATCGTGGCCGACGAGCGGGATGACGAGCCGCGCGCGCGCCAGTTGCTCGAGGCAGGGCTGGCCGCCTACCAGGCCCTCGACCACCAGCCCGGCATCGCATGGGCGCTGGACGCGCTGGGCGACCTGGCGGGCAGCCAGGGGGACTACGCGCGGGCCAGGGATCTGCTGACCGAGAGCAGCACCCTCTTCAGCGCCATGGGCGACCAGGTCAGCGCAGCCTGGAGTCTGTGCAGCCTGGGGCGGGTACTGGGGCTGATGGGCGACCACGCCGCAGCGCGGCAGTTGCTCAGCGAAAGCCTGATCATCTTCGAGAGCCTGGACGACCGGCACGGCGCGGCTGCCGCCCACGCCAATCTGGCCGAGGGCGCCTACGCGGGGCGCGACCTGACGGCGGCGCGCCAGCACTGGCTGGCCTCGCTGCGCCTGGCCCGCGAGGTGGGCGTGGTGCCCCACGTGATGGACGCCCTGGTGGGCCTGGCGATCGTGCTGAGCGAAACCGGCGCGCCGGAGCAGGCCCACGAACTGGCGACCCTGGCTATTGCCCACCCCGCCACCTGGCGCGAAACTGTGGACGCGGCGCAGGCGGTGCTGGCAGCCACTCGCGCCGCGCTCGACCCCGTGGCGGCCGCGCAGGCCGAACGGCGCGGGCGCGCCACCCCCTGGGAGGTGGCCGCCGCCCGGCTCCTGGAAGCCTGACGTGAAAATAGGCCGTGTACGGGAGGGTCTGGGAGGGCGAAGTCCTCCCAGGAAATAACCCGCCAGCGGGGAGGGTTTGGGAGGGCGAAGCCCTCCCAAGAACAATAATATTTTCATTCTGGCGTTGTGCGCCCCGCGCATAGGGCCTGAGGTGAAAATATGGGGAAACCGGGTTTCCCCAACCCCCTCCCTGAGGGGAGGGTCTGGGAGGGCTGCGCCCTCCCAGGAGCATCTCTTTGCATTGATATGCAAACGGGGAAACCCGGTTTCCCCATCACACCGCCATCAGGCTCACGACCGCATCGAACAGGTCCTCGGCATTGGGCTTGGAGAAATAGTCGCCGTCGCTGCCGTAGGCCGGGCGGTGCGGCTGCGCAGTGAGCGTGACCGGTGGAGCATCGAGGCGCCAGTAGCCGCCCTGCACTTCGAGCACCTGCTGGAGCATATAGGCCGACGCGCCGCCCGGCACATCCTCGTCGAAGAAGATCACCCGGCTCGTCTTCTTCAGCGACTCGCCGATGATGCCGTGCAGGTCGAAGGGCAGCAGGGTCTGCACATCAATCACCTCGACATCGATTCCCACCTGCTCCAGGGCCTCGGCGGCCTCCAGGGCAATCGCGCAGCAGGCCCCGTAGGTCACCACCGTAACATCTTCGCCCGGGCGCAGGATCTCGGGCACGCCGAGGGGGAGGCTGTACTCACCGATGTTCGCCGGCATGCGCTCGCGGCGGCGGTAGCCGTTGAGCGCCTCGACCACCAGCGCCGGCTCTTCGGCTTGCAGCAGTGTGGTGTAGAACCCGGCGGCCCGGGTCATGTCGCGGGGCGCGCAGATGTGCATGCCGCGCAGCAGGTGCACTAGCGCGCCCATTGGCGAGCCGGAGTGCCAGACGCCCTCCAGACGATGGCCGCGGGTGCGCACGATCACCGGGGCGGCCTGGCCGCCGCGTGTGCGCCAGTGCAGGCTGGCCAGGTCGTCGCTGAGCGGGCTGAGGGCGTAGAGAATGTAGTCGAGGTACTGGATCTCGGCGATGGGGCGCAGGCCACGCATGGCCATGCCGATGGCCTGGCCGATGATCGTCGCCTCGCGGATGCCGGTGTCGCTCACCCGCAGCGGGCCGTACTTCTGTTGCAGGCCGCTCGTACCCTGGTTGACATCGCCCAGCGCGCCGACATCTTCGCCGAAGATGCACACCCGCGGATCGCGCGCCAGCCAGACATCGAAGGTGGCGCGCAGGATCTCAAAGCCGCGCACCTCGGGCGCGTCGTCGGCGTAGCGCACGGGCACTGCCGGCACACGCGCGGCGGCCCTGGCATCCTCGCAATAGAGATGCGAACCGTAGCGTTCGCGCCCACGGGCCAGATAGTCGGCATGCCAGGCTGCCAGGGCGGCGCGCGCCGGGGCCTGACTCCCCCGCGTCCGCACCAGGGCCGTGTGGGCCGTCGCAAGCACCTCGCGGCGCAGGGGCCTGGAGGCGTCGCGCAGGTTCGCCGCCAGAGCGTGGAGGGCGGCAGGATCATCGGCCAGTGGGGCCACCGCCGTCAGCAGCCCGGCCAGCTCGCGGGCCTCGGCGCGCGGTTCGGCCAGAAAGGCCTCCCAGGCCCGTTCGCGGGCAGCCTCAGCCTCCTCGCGGGTCTCCGCCTCGATTGCGTCAAGCTCCTCGGGGTCGGCCAGGCCCGTCTCCAGAATCCAGGCGCGCATCTGCCGCAGCGGGTCGTAGGCGCGCTCCCACTCCAGCCGCTCCGGCGATTTGTAGCGCTCGTGGCTGCCCGAACTGGAGTGGCCCTGGGGCTGGGTCATCTCGGTAACGTGGATAATGGCCGGGATGTGCGAGACGCGCGCGCGATCGGCGGCCCGCAGGTAGACCTCGCGCAGGGCCGGATAATCCCAGCCGCGCACGGTGTAGAGATCGAAGCCCTGGTCCGTGTCGGGGCGACGCCGGAAGCCGGCCAGCGCCGCCGACAGGTCGCCGCCGCTGATCTGGTACTCGTTGGGCACGGAAATGCCATAGCCGTCGTCCCAGATCGAGATCACTGCCGGGGCGCGCAGCACGCCAATGGCGTTGATCGCTTCCCAGAAGAAGCCCTCGGCGCAACTGGCGTTGCCGATGGTGCCGAAGGCGACCTCGTCGCCGTGGCGCGAGAACTTGCTCAGGTCGCGCAGTACGTCGAGTTCGCGGTAGAGGCGCGAAGCGTAGGCCAGCCCGACCAGACGGGGCATCTGGCCTGCGGTGGGCGAAATGTCGGCTGAACTCTGCGGCGTGGCGAGCTGGGACACCCAGCGACCGTCCGCGTCGAGCTGCCGGGTCGCGAAGTGGGCATTCATCGTTCGCCCGGCGGTAGCCGGCTCGGCCGTCACATCGGTATGGCCGAAGAGCTGGGCAAAAAACTGCTGCGGGGTGAGGAGACCGAGCGCGAAGAGGAGGGTCTGGTCGCGGTAGTAGCCGGCGCGGGTATCACCCGGGCGCATCACCCGGGCCAGGGCCAGTTGCGCGACCTCCTTGCCATCGCCGAAGATGCCGAACTTGGCATTGCCGCTCATCACCTCGCGCCGGCCGATCAGGCTGACGTGGCGACTCAGCCAGCCCAGGCGGTAATCGGAAAGGACTTCGGCCTGGGCAAAGGTAAGGGTCGGTCGTTCGCGAAGTTCAAATTCGAATTCTTCTATCATTTTTTTCTTCCTCCGGAGCGTCGTTGGTCCGAACAGGCTAATGTGAAAATACGGGGAAACCGGGTTTCCCCATCCCCCTCCCTGAGGGGAGAAGCCCGGTTCCCTCCCCCAGCGGGGGAGGGCCAGGGAGGGGGCGGCCCTCCCGAAGACGCCCTATGTTCATCGCGGCGTTGTGCGCCATGCGCATGACCGTCTAATGTGAGAATATGGGGAAACCAGGTTTCCCCACACCCCTGCCCGAGGGCGGGCAGTGCTCTCCTGGCGGGTGGAGGGAGGGAAACCCGGGGTTCCCCACGCCCCTACCCGGGGGCGGGCGGCGCGCTCCCGGCGGGTGGTGAGAGGGGAACCCGGGGTTCCCCACACCCCTGCCCGAGGGCGGGTGGCACCCTCCCAGCGAGTGGGGGGGAACCCGGGGTTCCCCACGTTCTCCCGATAGTCGCGCGCGAAACGTTTCGCCACCTTCAGGATAGGTCGGGGAGGCATGGTTGTCCAGTACCTCTTTGGTTCCAGGGTGATACGCCGATGCGCACGATAGGGACATGGGGAAACCCGGTTTCCCCACACCCCTCCCTGGCGGGAGGGTTTGGGAGGGCGCAGCCCTTCAACGGGTTTCACCTGCTCTGGAATGGGCTTCCTGCGACGCAGAGGGGAAATGGGCCAACGAATGGGAAACGAATAAACGAATGCGCAAGGTGTGCCTGACTCTGAGGTGAACATAGCCCGCCCGCGGGAGGGTGTGGGAGGGCGCAGCCGTCCCAGGAACCAACCCGCCCGCGGGGAGGGTTTGGGAGGGCGCAGCCCTCCCAAGAAAAACCCATGTTCATCTTGTCGTTGTGCGGCGCAGTCGCATGGACGGCTGAGGGAGAAATGCGGGCATACCGGCGTTCTCCGCGTGCCGGCGGAGGGCCGGGCGGCTGCGGCCTGATGAGGGTGCGCCGCGGCCCTACACCGGGCGCACGCTGGCGATACTCTCGGTAACGGCGGTGATGAACCCTTCGGCCACCGCCGAAAGGGTCGCCTCGCGCCGGTACACCAGGGCGAAGGTAAAGATGTCGGGCAGATCGTGGATGAGCAGGGCGGCCATACCGGCCTGGCGGTCGGCGGGGGAGAGGAGCGACTGGGGCAGCACGGTGCTGACGCCGCCGTGCTGGACGATCAACTTGAGCGTGGCGACGTTGTCAATGTTCAGCACCGGGTTCAATTCGCGAGAGTGCTGGGCGAAGATGCGCTCGAGGATGCGGCGCATAGCGAAGCGCTGGTTGAGCAGGGCCAGGCGCTCGACAAAGAGTTGCGCGACCCCGACCGGGCGCGCCTCGCGCGCCAGGGGGTGATCGGCGGCCACGAGGAGTGCCAGGCGGTCACGGTACAACTCGTGAACCACCAGGAAGGGTTGCGGGCGCATCCGCTCCGGGGCCAGCCCGAAGAGGCCCAGTTCCAGGCGTCCCTCTTCCACCAGCCCGAACAACTCCTCGGTTCCGCTGACCGTCACGTTAACATGGGCGGTGGGGAAGCGGCCCTGGAACAGGGCGAAGGCCGGGGGCAACAGGGTATCGGAGAGCGGCTCGATGCAGCCGACGTTCAACACGCCGCCGGCCTGGTTGCGCCGCGCGGCCATGCTGTGCCGGGCGGCCTGCATGCGTTCGAGGATGTCACGGGCGTGGGGAATGAAGGCCGTACCGGCGGAGGTCAGCGTCACCCGGCGGCTCTGGCGGGTGAACAGTTCCACACCCAGTTCCTGTTCGAGCGCGGCGATCTGCCGGCTGAGCACCGGCTGGGCCACGTAACACAACTCCGCCGCCTTGCGGAAGTTCTGGGTATGCGCGGCGGCCAGAAAGTAGGTCAGCTTCTGTGCGTCCATTGCACGTGATAGATTGCGCGTCCCTCAATGCTCTGAGGTGAAAATACGGGGAAACCGGGTTTCCCCATGCCCCTCCCTGCGGGGAGGCGCCCGGTTCCCTCCCCCAGCGGGGGAGGGCCAGGGAGGGGGCGGCCCTCCCAAAGATA
>OGCI01000652.1_pt1 | contig 36009 bp, 29 predicted proteins | sample 1570021 | NCBI WGS metagenome assembly OGCI01 (sample SAMN06264664, study PRJEB24512) | hot springs metagenome | isolation source: Hot spring water | place: South Africa: Tshipise | collected 2015-06-21 | reverse complement strand
GCGGGGAAGCTTGCCTCCTGCACCGAGGCGGGCAGATCCTATAACCTCTTGCCTGCCCAGAGCACCGCGCGGTAGAGAATGCGCCGAACGGTTGGGTGGAAGTAGGTCGGCATGGTCTCATGTCCGGGGCGGAAGTAGAACACACGCCCGATGCCTTCGCCCTGTCCCACTCCACCACCCGGACCGGACGTGAACTCCGGGTCGATGCCCTTGCCCACCGTCCAGCACAAGCCGGCGGGGAACGTCTCTCCGCCCAGCGGGAAGTACGATTGCAGTATCACCACCAGAGGCGGCGGCACGTCAAAGGGCGCTCCATACATCTCTTCACCGTTGAGCACGAAGTCGTCCACGCCCTCCACAATCGGATGCCACGGTGCGCACACGCGGATGTGTTCGTCCTCCGGTGGGTCGTTCTCGCGCCAGCCGCCCTTCAGATGACCGGTACAGCCCAGCACTGCCCGGAACGGTTTGGAATAGTGCGCCGAGTGAAGAGCCACAAAGCCCATGCCTTCTTCCCGCACCCGACGGGCAATCTGCTCCGCCAGATCGTCCTTGACTTCGCCGTGCCGGGCGTGTCCCCACCAGACCAGTACATCGGTGCTTGCCAGCAGGTCGGCAGAGCATCCCTGCTCTGCTTGGTCCAGATTGGCGGTGCGCACCTCCAGCACACCTTCGGTATCGAGCTCTTTCAGTCCCTCCGCTACGGCGCCGTTGATACTGTTCGGATAGATGGTTTTTGGAGCATGGGCAGGGTTCTCGTCCCATACCAGCACATTCAGTCGGCTCATCGTTTCCTCCTCTATGCGTCCTCTCCCATGATTTCGGCGCGGGTTATCTCCCGTCCCTCCTGTGCCGAACGGTAGCCCGCCTCGATGAGCGCCACCACTTGCAAATTGTGCCTGCCACTGCACAGGTGCGGCTTGACTTCATCCAGCGCCTGGATGTAGTGCAGCATCGCGTTGCTAAAGGCATCGGGGAACCATTTGCCGGTGAAGCGCGGACGAATCTCCGCAGGTGGCTCCTGAGCGACGATGACCACCTCCTCGCTCGTGGCAGTGATGGCGCCGCCGTCGCCCTGAATAACCACCTCTTCCACCGAGTGGGGGCGCCGCAGATGCCCGAAGTAGCTCCAGTTGTTGATAATGCAGGCTTGCATTCCGCTCTCAAACCGGATGTTCATCACGCTCCAGGTATCGCCCACGACACCTTTTTGCGATGGATCACGCCCCATGATCGCGTAGGCGCTGCGCCAGCTGCCGAACCAGTGCACGACCAGCGCCAGATGGTGTACGCCCATGTCGCTTAACACCCATCGCTCGCCCTTGCCGTAAAACGGATGTCCGCTGAGGTCAAACCAGTTGCGGTTCTCAATCTGGCAATAGTACGGGGTGCCAATAGCGCCGTCGCGCAGGTATCGTTCGATAACCTGAAAGCCGGGCACGAACACCGAGTTCTGATTGACCATCAGCGGAATGCCCGCCTCCTCGGCGATAGACACCAGCTTGCGGGCGCTGGCGTAGTATTGTTCCAGCGGTTTCTGCACGTAGAGCGCCTTGCCGTACTTGGCTGCCAGCCGGAAAATCGGCTCGCGTACGTGCAGGAAGTGCGGAGCGGTAACGTCCACGATTTTCACTTCGGGATGGGCAATGAGCGATTCCACATCGGTGGTGGCGATGGGCAAATCCCACTTTACCTTCATCGTTTCCACCCGAGCGGGGTCGATGTCTGCACCACCCACCACTTGCAGTCCGGCATTACGATATGCCGTCAGGTGCATGTTTGAAATGCCGCCCAGTCCAACGATGCCGATTCCCCATTGTTCGTAAGCCATGCGCCCGTAGCTCCCTTCTTTCAGTTACCGGTGTACGGTCTCTAGGTCCGCCATGAGCCTGTTGGATATGCCGGAGTGCGATTCCTGTTCCGCAGGAAAGGAGCGCCGGTTTCACGAATCGAAGGGCAAGGAGGTGTAACAGGGCGATGAATCTATTCGAAATGCTTTTACAAACCACGCAACGCCATCCCGATCAAAAGGCTCTGCTGTTTCATGACCGCTCTATCACCTATCAGCAGCTGCTTGGTGCGGTGAGCGGAGTAGCGAAGGGTTTCCGGGAACTGGGCATCGAAAAGGGCGACCGCGTCGGTCTCCTGATGCCTAACCTGCCTCAGTTCGTCATGGCATACTACGCCTGTCAGGCACTGGGAGCGATCGCCGTGCCCACCAATCCCCTGCTCAAGCCCGATGAGCTGCGTTACATCTACAATGACTCGGGAGTGGAAGTTGCGATTACCATTCCCCTGCTCGCCGATGTGCTTCGGGCGGTGAAGCCGCAGGTGCCCTCGCTGGCGCACCTCCTGCTGGCAGGCGCCGAGGCACCCGACTTTCTGTCCTTCGATGCGCTGTGGCAACAGCCTGCCCCGGTGCCCACCCCACCCGAGTTCAATCCGCGCGAACATCCCGCCGTGTTTCTGTACACCTCCGGCACCACAGGCTTTCCCAAGGGCTGTATGCTCAGCCATCGCAACCTCATCGCCAACTGCGAGTCGTGCGTGCCTGTGCTGGAGATGACGCCCGGCGATAACTTCGTGACGGTGCTTCCACTGTTCCACGCCTTCGCGGGCACTGTGTGCATGCATCTGGCAATCCATGTGGGATGCACCAGCACGCTTCTGGAGAGGTTCTCGCCAGACGGAGTGCTGGAGGCGATCGAGAAGCATCGCTGCACCATCTTCCCGGCGGTGCCCACCATGTATGCCGCCATCCTGCACTTCCACCTGCCGCGCGAATACGACCTGTCGTCGCTGCGCGTCTGCGTATCGGGCGGTGCGCCCATGCCGGTCGCGGTCATGCAAGCCTTCGAGAAACGCTTCAACGTGGCGATAGTGGAAGGCGACGGTCCGACCGAGTGCTCGCCGGTGACCGCCGTCAACCCGCTCAAAGGATTACGCAAGCCGGGAAGCATTGGACTACCCATCCCCGGCGTGGAGATGAAAATCTTCGACGACAACGACAACGAAGTGCCGGTGGGCGAGCTGGGTGAGATCGTGGTGCGCGGCGAGAACGTCATGCTGGGTTACTACAACCTGCCAGAAGCTACCGCCGAAGCCATGCGCAGCGGCTGGTACCATACCGGCGACATCGGCAAGGTGGATGAAGACGGCTTTTTCTACATCGTGGACCGCAAGAAGGACATGATTATCGTGGGCGGTCTGAATGTGTATCCGCGCGAGGTGGAGGAGGTGCTCCATACGCATCCGGCTGTCGCTGAGGCGGCGGTCGTCGGCGAGTACGACGAGCTGCGCGGCGAGGCACCCGTTGCCTATGTGGTGCTGAAGCCCGGCGCCGAAGCGACCGAGCGTGAGATCATCCGCTATTGCCGACAGCGGCTGGCGAACTTCAAGGTACCCCGACGTGTGGAGTTCCGCGAGTCGCTGCCCAAGTCGGGTACCGGCAAAATCCTCAAGCGTCTCCTGCGCAAAGAGGTGGAACAGGAGCAGGGCGCGGGCGGGGTATGATCGGCACCCTGATCAACACGGCAACGGTGCTCGTTGGCACTGGAGTGGGACTAACGGCGCGCCGGTTGCTCAAGCCGCGCCTGCGCGAAACCACCATGCAGATCATCGGCTTGATGACGCTGATGATCGGGGTGCAGATGAGCCTCGGCGAGAAGAACCCGCTTCTTCCACTTGCCAGTCTGCTGATCGGCGCAATTATCGGGGAAGGGCTGGACATCGAGGGCAGGCTGGACGCCCTTGGCAACACCCTTCAGCGCCGCTTCAGCAACGAGGGCGGCAGCACCTTCAGCCAGGCGTTCGTCAGCACCAGCATCCTGTTCTGTGTCGGACCGATGACCATCATGGGGTGCATTCAGGATGGGTTGACGGGCAACTACAGCCTTCTGCTGGTGAAGAGCCTGCTGGACGGTGTCTCCGCCGCCTTCTTCACGGCTGCGCTGGGGTGGGGCGTGCTGTTCTCGGCGGGCACGGTGCTGGTGGTGCAGGGCGCGCTCACGCTGGGCGCAGGATGGATTGGGAACGTGCTGACGGAAGGGATGAAGAACGTGATGTTCGCCACTGGCGGGCTAATGATGCTGGGACTGGGCATTCGCCTGCTGAACCTGCGCCAGATACCCGTGGCGAACTTTTTGCCGGCGCTCGTTATAGCGCCTGTGCTGGTGTGGGTGGTGAACTGGTGGCGGTAAAGGGCTGGGGCTACCCTCCGCGTCGTATCCGTTCGACCACCTTCTGCAGTGTCACGAAGTCTCTTTCACCCTCGAATCGGTACCGGATGCGCCCCTCCGGGTCGATCACGTAGGTAATCGGCACGCCCTGTACCCAGTAGGCGGAGATGATATCGGGCGTGGCAAGCGCCTGCGGATAGGTGATTTTGAACCGCTCAATCCACTCGCGCACGACACGCTCGCCCTCCGTCTCGTTCACCGCCACGCCGATCATTACCAGCTCCTCAGGCAAGTAAGCTTCGCGCAGGCGCACGAGCTCCGGCATTTCGATCTCACAGGGGGCGCACCACGTAGCGAAGAAATGCACGACCACCATTTTGCCGCGCAGGTCGCTCAGACGCAATCGTGATCCATCCAGCGTTCTCAGCGCGAACGGCGGTGCAGTATCGGCGCGTTTCGGGTGTATGGCTGAGGCGGTTGCCCACTTTTGCTCTTCCTGCCAGCGTGCCCGCTCCTTGTTCCACCATTGCTTCCACTGCTGGATCACCGCTTTTTGCTTCTCCGGAGGGTCGGAACTGCGAGTGAAGTAGGGCTGTCCGGTGAGCCTGCGCAGGACCCCAAGGGCAAAAAAGCGCACGGTGCGATCTGGGTCATCCAGCAGGGGAACAACGGCTGGAACCGCGCGCTTCTCGTTGGCGAAGCGAATCTGGCTGATAGCGCCGCGGCGGATATCCACGTCCTCGTCGTGCAGCCCTGCCAGCAGCAGACGCAAACCGCGTTCGCGATCCAGCCGCCAGAGCGCCTCCATAGCCCGCCGTCGCACCGCCGAGCAGTTATCCTCCAGGGCACCCTGCAGTAATGGGTACGCCTGTCGTATCTTCCAGTCCTCGATCGCCTCGACGGTTGCCAGGCGTATCAGGGGATTGGGGCTTTGGAAAAGTTCCTCAGCCAGCTTCGCGCGATCTTCGGGAGACAGACCTTCCATCCGTTCCGCTACCTGGACGGGGGTCTCCTCGGTGGTAGGCAGGGGAAGCTCACGATGCTGACGGCTGGCGATGAAGGGGTATACCATCACGAAAATCAGCGCCAGAGCCGCCACAATCACCATAATCCCCCAAAAGGGATGCACTTTCTGGGCTCTTTTCTCTTCTTCGGCGCCCGATTGCAAAGGAGTGCCCATCCCATACCTCCTTGCTTGGTGAATAAAACCCTTAACCGCCCCGCCTCATAGTACCACATGACCGCAAAGCCTGTAAATGGGCATTGAGGGTGTCGACCATACCTATCTCCCCACCCCCTTCCCGACGCGGGAAGGGGAAGTTCGGAACCTCTCCCCGCTTCGGGGAGAGGCAGGGAGATGGGCGTGACAGGACTTTTACCAACGGTTCTGTTCGTCGATTCCTGGATCGCGACGGATTTTCACACAGCCTCATGGGCATTTGACTCTGCGTTCAGTGCACAGTACAATATCTCCCAGCATGACACAGGAAACCCACAGAGTTGCCCGCGCCGCGGCGGTGATGATGGCGGCGATCTTCCTCAGCCGCGTGCTGGGGCAGCTGCGCGATACCGCCATCGCCGCGTGGTTTGGTCAAAACGCTTATACCGATGTCTTTCGCGCAGCGTTTTCCATTCCCGACCTGCTCTTCTTCCTGATAGCGGGCGGTGCGCTCTCCTCCTCGTTCGTGCCCGTTTTCACCGAATATCTCACCCGAGGCGAGGAGGCAGAAGCGTGGAAGGTGTTCTCGGTCGTCGCCACCTTTATGACGCTGGTGGTTACCGCTTTCGTGCTCATTGGGGAGGTGTTTGCCCGACAGCTGGTGCCTCTGGTCGCCCCGGGCTTCGAACCGTGGCAGCTGGATATGACCGCCTCGCTCACCCGCATCGTACTGCCAGCGCAGATATGTTTCTTCTTGGGCGGACTGATGATGGCAACGCTGTATGTGCGCGGTCATTTTCTGGTGCCCGCGCTTGGACCCATCGTCTACAATCTGGGCATCATCGCTGGAGGGTGGTTGCTCGGTGGGCATCTGGGAGTAGCTGGGCTATCGTGGGGCGCGCTGGTAGGGGCTATTCTGGGCAACCTGCTGCTGCAGATGGCGTTTCTGCGCCGGGTGGGGGTGCGATACCACTTCAGCCTGAACCTCAAGCACCCGGGCGTGGTTAAGGTGGGCAGGCTGGTTCTGCCGGTGATCCTGGGGTTGTCGTTACCGCAGGTCTTTGTGTTGATCAATCGTGCGTTCGCTTCCCTGTTGCCACCGGGTGCAGTATCCGCACTCGATAACGCCAATAAGCAGATGCAGGCGCCTCTGGGCATCTTCGCTCAGGCTATCAGCATCGCGGTCTTTCCGACCCTCAGCGCGCAGGCGGCGCGTGGCGACATGGAGGCGTTCCGACGGACGCTTCTGCAGGGGTTGCGGGCGCTGTGGTTCCTGACCCTGCCGATCTCGGTGTTCATGATGGTGCTTTCCACCGACATCGTTTCCATTCTCCTGCAGTATCGCAAGTTCACCCCCTACGATACGCAGATTACCGCCGAGGCGCTGGTGTTCTACTGCATCGGTCTGTTCGCCTTCTCCAGTCAGGCGATCCTGAACCGCGCCTTCTACGCCGTGCAGGATACCATCACCCCGGTGGTCATCGGCACACTGGTGACACTCGTGTTCGTTCCGCTCAACTGGCTGTTGATGGGTCCACTGGCGCACAAAGGGCTGGCGCTGGCAGGCTCCATTGCCGCTGTTCTTCACGTGGCATGGATGCTGGGCGCGTTGCGTCGCAAGGTGCAGATACCGGTTGGACAGCTGTGGCTTCCCTTCGGACGGCTGGTGCTGGCATCTGCGGTGAGCGGTGCTTTTGGCTACGCCGTACGTAGCCTGCTGGTGTACCCTCTGCTTCAGCACAACCTGCATCCAAAGCTGGTCTCCTTGGCGGCGATCGTGCTGGTGATGGCGGCGGGCGGGGGACTGTACCTCGCCATTGCGAAGCTTCTGCGCGCGGAGGAAATGGACTACGCGCTGAGGTCCTTGCGCCGCCGCGCCGCCAGCTAGCGTCGTTCTTTGCGTTGCAGGTCTCGAATCACCCGCCAGCCAATGAGCTTCACGTCCTGTTCCTTCAGGATACGCCGTATCTCCGCGTCGGTGGTGAAGAGGCGAAACTCTTCGGCACGCTCCTTCCACGAGCCGGCGATGTGCTGCATCTCCTCGGTGGCAAGGGCAGGGTGGATGTACAGCTCGGTAACGCCCGGCTTGAGCTCCCGCAACATGCGCTTCCAGTAGGCGGTGACGTTCTCGCCCGGTTTGCGCCCGCCATGGATGAGGTAGTCCGGGAACAGGATGCCCTGCTCTGCCACCTTGCGACGCATATCGGGGTAGCCAAACTGCGCCAGAAGGTCCTGCGAACCCATGCGCACCGGCAGGTTGAACTCTTTCGCCAGAGGCACGTACACCTCATAGAAGTATTTGTCGCTGTATTGCAGGGTTCCCATGTGCGAGTCGAGGTGTGTGATGTCGATGCCATTGTCCATCGCCATCTTGATCTGGGCGCGCGCCTCAATCATCGCCTGTTCGGGGGTGGCGTTGGCGTACACCTGTGGTACATCGCTCCACATGTAACCCTGCGGGTCGATCAGACCTTTCAGCTTGCACCGGTCGCCAACGGGTCCCCAGCGGTAGTATTTCCACTCGCTGGTGTGCGTCAGGTGGATGCCGAAATCCGCCTTCGGATGCGTGCGTGCATATTCGGCAACATGCAGAAACCACGGGCACGGCACCATGATGGAGCCGGTGGTAATCAGCCCCTTCTCCATGCCCTGGATGGTTGCCTGATTAGCCGCATAGCTCATGCCCACGTCGTCCGCATTGACGATGAGTACCTTATCGGTGGGCTTGTAACCCAGCTTCACCGCGAGGGAAACTTCCTGTGCCATGTTGACCTCCCTTTATCGACAGCAGGATTGTTGAACCGGTATCATGCAGAGCAATCGCAGAGGCGTTTCACCGGTATTCACGAAGGTGTGCGTTTCGTTGGGGGGAACAAACACCGCATCTCCTGCCGAGAAGGGATGCATCTGAGTTTCCCCGCGCAATTCGCCCCTTCCGCTGAGGATAAACACTTCATGCTCCCACGGGTGGCTGTGCAGGGGGGTGTTGCCTCCGGGAAGGATTTCAAAGAGGCGCATCGCGAAGGTGGGCGCGCCGTCCCGGTCGGTGATCAGCTCTTTAATAAACGCTCCCTGCGCCCCTTCCGTGACCACAGGTTGAAACGGTACGGCATCCGCGGTGATGACCTTCATCGTGTGACCTCCTTCTGATACGCACAAAGTTCCCCAGGTGGGTGTGTGCTTCCTGCCTGCCGCAGCGGCGTAGCTGTACGGCGATCCTTGCTCCGGACGGGTAGAACAAGCGTATAACCGGGTAAGTTTGTTAGTAGACTGGATTTATTGAAAAAAATATAATAAGATAGTTGACTTTCTAAGTGATAACACGTACAATGGAAAATGGAACGGGGGAGGCGATGTACATCTTGAGACGATCGAAGGAGGCGAAACCACGATGCGTCGTCTTGGCTTTACCCTGATCGAATTGCTGGTGGTTATCGCGATTATCGCGATACTGGCAGCGATCCTGTTTCCCGTGTTCTCGCAGGCACGTGAGAAGGCACGCCAGTCCTCGTGCCTGTCTAACATGAAGCAGCTGGGTCTGGCGTTTGCTCAGTACATCAACGACTACGATGAACGACTGCCTGGTACGGCGATCCTGCGCCCGCACCTGATGTGTATGCGGGACGGGCACTGGGTACCAGCAGGACTGATACGCGATGACCCTCTGTGGAATGTGAAGGATGGAGGGATATACCCCTACGTCAAAAACGAGCTCGTCTACTACTGCCCGTCGGATGGCTGGACCGGCAGCGCGGCGCGGGTGGGTACCACCGGAAGGAGCGTGAAGTTTTCTTACTCCATCAACGGCTACCTGTCCCAGCACCGCCCCCTTGCCTCCATCGACAAGCCAGCAAACGTGATCATGCTTGTGGACGAGGCGGAAACCCTCAACGACGGGTTCTTTGTGCCGTTCTGGTGCCCCGGCGATGAGACGGTCTGGCCACGTGAGTGCTACCTGATCGACCGTCCTTCGTTCATCCACAACGGCGGCGCCAATGTGCTGTACGTGGATAGCCACGCCAAGTGGCAACTGCGAAAGGGGCTGGAGGACCCCGAGCAGGTCGTCCTGCAATACTACTGGTCCACACCGCCCCCGACGCTGAACTCGAACTATGCACGCTGCGATCGCGGGTAGCATGTAGCCAGAAGCATCTCCTCCCCCGTTTCCACGCTACGCTGGATGGTCTATGGAGATGCGCACAGCTCCCGTCGTCCAGCCATCTGCGGTTCGGGAGGCGCCGTCACGTCTCGCTGGCGCGCCGCGGTCCCGGCTTCGCATCCGCGCCTGGGTCATCGCGATTTGCCTGCTCCCTGCTAACGCATACTGGGCGGCAGCGGTCAGCGTCGACGTCATCTTTTCTCTCCTGGTGCCCCCTACCTGCACCCTGATGGTGCTGGCGGTGGTCAATGTCCTCCTGCGCAAGCGCTTTCCGCGCCTGGCGTTGGAGCCTGCGGACCTGGCACACATATACGTCTTTCTCTCGGTCGCTACGGCTATCGGAGCGGAGTGGATGCACGGCGTACACCTGCTCATCCCTGCCTATGCGCTCTACACCGACTCGTTTCCCTGGAACCGATCGCATGTCATCCCGTATCTCTCGGAGTGGTTTTTCATCCTGGACGCTGAACGTCTGCGCGGTTATCATACTGGGGGGCGAGACCTCGCTTTCACGCTGGCACACTTTGTGGTATGGTTGAAGCCAATCGTCGGGTGGACGGTGGTTCTGGCTCTGCTGAGCATCTGCATGTTGTGCATCAACGCCCTCATGCGCGAGCGCTGGATCCGCCACGAACGGCTGAGCTTTCCCATCCTGCAGGTGCCACTCTACCTCACTCAGCCAGCTTTGCCTATCTGGCGCAGCCCTTACCTGTGGGGCGCATTCGCAGTGATGCTTGCCATCGACACTCTGAACGGAATCAACTTCGCATATCCGGCAGTGCCTCGTATCAACGTGCGCTTCATCTCGGAGCTGAACAAGATACTCCCTCAGCAACCTCCGTGGAACTCCATCGGATGGGTACCGGTTGGGCTATTTCCCTACATGAGCGCTATCGGGCTGTTCATGCCAACCGATATGCTCTTCTCGCTGGTCTTCTTCTTCCTCGTGCGTAAGGTCACGCAACTGCTGATGGCTCACTGGGGATACGAACAGGGGCAGTTCGGTGGCAGCGGGCTGGTGCCCAGTCCACCCTACTTTAGTGAGCAGACCTGGGGAGCGTTTCTGGGGCTGTTCGTCGGCTCGATGTGGGCGGCACGCCCCTACCTGCGCGACCTCTGGGCGCACATCCAACAGGGCACCCGCTTCCGCGAAGACGACCTGCAGCCACGCACGGCAGCTGTGGTGCTGGTGCTGTCGCTGGCGGGGCTGTGCGTGGCTGGGATGGCGTTGGGTTTGTCGGCGTTGCTGGTGCTGGTGTATGTCTTCCTGTTTCTGATTTTCAGTGTTGCCCTCACGCGCATGCGTGCGCAGCTGGGTCCGCCTTCCCACGAGATGGCGTTCATGGGACCTCAGCAGGTGCTGGTGGCAGCGGTTGGCAGTCGCTCCTTCACCGAAGCGGAGACCGTGCGGCTGTATCACCTCTTCTTCCTGATGAATCGCATCCACCGCACGCACAACATGCCCTACCACCTGGAGGGCTACAAGCTGGCAGACGTGACCGCCCTGCCCGCGCGGACGGTGTTCATCACGGTGATACTGGCGCTGGTGCTGGGGATGCTCTGTTCGCACTTCGCCTATATCTATGAAGGCTACACCAAAGGGCACGGCAACCGCCTTGGCAAGTGGGGACTGGGAGGCACCATTCGCCACTATGTGGAGAGCGCCTCTTCCACCAACTTTACGGCGTTGATGGCGGTGGGCTTCGGCTTCTCCTTCGTGATGTTGCTGGATGCCATCCGCTTCCGCTTTCCTGGTTTCTGGCTTCATCCCGCAGGCTATGCGCTCTCACTCAACTTCGGCGTGGATTACTACTGGTTCGGGCTTCTGGTGGCGCTGGTGGTGAAGGTGGTAGTGCAGAAGTATTTTGGCTTGCGTGGGTACGACCGCCTGCGAAACGTAGCGGTGGGCATTATTCTGGCGGAGTTCACCGCCGAGATGTTTTGGTCGATCATCACCATGTGGACGGGCGTGGCGACGTATTCCATCTCCATCAACGGACGACTCGGCTGGAACAAGTAACGGCACCCGCAAGAAACGCGGCTCTTCCCAGTGCAGGAAGAGCCGCTGCATACGACGTCAGGAGGAGTTCACAGCAGAATCTCGGCTGGCATCGCGAAGACGCGCAGAGCGGGCTTGCGTCGCTCCTCGAAGCTGTCCACCAGCTGTTTCATTTTCTCGGCAACCTGTTGCGTCAGTTCTTCAGACATGACGCTGAGAAAGACGGTGTTCTGTCCGGGCATAATGGGGGAGCCCAGTCGTCTACCTGTTTCGCCTACGCCCGACACCCCCGAGTACCGGGTGTAACCGGGCACATGCAACTCGTCGAGCACCTTGACCACGCGATAGTCAATGCCCGTCTCGCACACAATCATGAGCATTTTCATGGTCTCATCCTCCTCTCGAAAGCTCACGACTTACGGGCACAGAAAGAAGTATCAGCAACAGGCGCTATCTGTACTGAATCGTATCAGGTTGGTCGGGGTATGTCAACTCCGTCCGAGGGTGTTTCATAACAGAGCCGCCGTTGTCTTCTGGCAACCTAACCCCCTGCCCCTTCCCTGCGACGGAAGGAGAACCTGCGCCTCTCCCCGCCTCGGGGAGAGGTCGGGAGAGGGGTGCGAGCACTTTCGCACCCTCAGCGACTCTCCCCTGAACAGGAGACCTGCATCAGACGCCTGCTCCTGCCGTCCAGCCGCTCAAAAGCGACCTCCTCTGCCACGGTCAGGTTCCAGTCGCGCTGCACTGCCCTGCGCACTCTGTCAAAACCGGGTTCGAGTCTGAGGGGGTTTTCTGTATCCATCAGCACTATTCGGTCGGTGTTGCCGTTCGACAGCGTCACCTCGAGCGCCACGTGCGCCTCGCCGTAAGGCATTCCGTCGGTGGTGTGCAACGGCATACGTCGAACCGACACCACAGGACATCCTCTGCCCGCGAAGGGCACCATCAGGCACACGAACGTGGACGCGAGGGGTGCCTTGCCCTGCCGGCGCACCATCAGACGAGGTATCCACGCCTCTTCGGTGCCGGAAAAGCCGGAGAACGATACCCATCCCTCACAGAGATAATCCTCGCTGGCAGAGGTCAGGTCAGTGCATCGTAGAGTCACCTGTTGCCCGCGCGGGAGGTATTTCAGGCGATCCTCCACCAGCCAGTCCAACTGTAGAGACGCGTTGTCTTCTGTGCGCGAGAGGCGCACAAACTGGCGCATGGGTATCTGCGCATATTCCGCCGGAGCGGTTGCTGTGCTGGAGCGTGCGCTGGTGTGCGTTCTACCAAAGGTACCGTGCAGGAACCGATCGTGTGTGGTGCCTCCCACCACCCGGAAGATGTCGACCACGTAAAAGTCCTGCGGCGAGACGTCCACCAGCATGACCGTACGCTCGTACTGCGGAATGCCGTACACACCCGCAGCCGACGCACGTATCACCTGCACCCCATCGCCGATGTGCCATAGCGTGTACTTGCCGGAACCAGCCTGCTGTGTTCGTCCGTCCACCACCACCGTATTGTGCGCTGCCGTTGAGGCGTACCAAGTCGTTTTGGGCGACCCCCAGCCGCCGTATTGCACCGGCGGATAACCAAAATCTGGCATCAGGTCGAGCCCGTGTGCGTAGAGACCCAGATTCATGCCGTCGAAGTGCCCGTGCTGTCCGCCTGCATCGTAATCCAGCCATACGGCGCGACACCGCTCGCCCCTGCCGGAACGCAGCACTGCCAGACACCACTGCCGCTTGTTAACGCTCTCCGGACGGAAATCCGCACCGTGCTTCGCGATAACCGCCTGCACCTGCCTCTGGAAATCGGATGGGGTGTCCGCCAGCAGGTCGTGCGGTAAGCCGTCCACCTTCCTGCCGTTGGCGAGGTACAGCAGGCGAACGAAATCCACATCGCCTGTGGCTTCATACAGTCTCCAGAAAAGGCTGAACATCGGTGGCGAGAAGACCGGATGGGGCGAGAAGATGCCGTCGCCGCCACTGGGCAGGCGCAGGAAGCTCACGCCGGCATATTCCGTCGTTCGCCGCGCTACCACACCGGTATCGCCTGTGTGGGGATAGAATTGACCGCAGACCCACGTGTCCAGATGAAACCGAAAAGTGTCTCGAAGCGGGAATCGGCGGAGCGCCCGTTGCAGGAACCCACTGTCAGCTCGGTCGAACGTGCCCACCAGCTCGGCAACGGCGCGAACCGCCAATGCCGTATAGTTCGCCAGCCCTTTCTCTCCTGTGGTGCCATCCACGGCGGTTGCCTGCTTCAGCGTCTGGTCCAGCAACTCGGTGATGGCGGACCGGTTGCGCGAGTAGTTCTGCACCGCCATCAGCACCGCTTTCGCGAAGGGCGTGCGGGGAAAGTTACTGGTGATTTTGCGTTCGTTTCGCAGGGGGTCGATCAGCAGACCTTCCTCGATATTGCGGTGGATGTCGGTGAAGGAGGCTTTCGGGTTCGTCAGGGCGTGCTGGCGCGCTTTGGCGGTAAGGAACTGCACCAGCTGGCTATCGCGACGCAGGGCGTCGAACACGAGGTCGTATGCCATCGCCATCAGGCGGGTCTCCTCGCAGGCATCGTGCCATGTGGATACGTAACCTTCTGTGCGCACAGTCTCGTATACAAACGCCTGCGTGATGTGGTCGAACTGCGGATAGAGGTCAGCCACGCGGTCGAGCAGGATGCCCGCTTTGCGCGCATATACCGCGTCGCCCGTCACGAGGTACGCCGCCGCGAGGTTCCTGATGCCTGCCAGCACCAGCCCTTTCCATTGCCCAAAAATCAGGTATGCGCCGATGAATCGCCATCGGTTGCTGCCCTCTACGTAACCTTCGCCATCGTCTACGCCGAACCGGTGCAGGGGGTCGATGGGGTCAGGGTGTTGCGCGTGGAATAGCAGCGAGCGGTCGGCGCGTGCAGGGTCGAAGACGCCCTGCTGGTTCAGCCCAGAGCGGTAGTATGCCTCGAAGTCGTTGGTAGGAAAGAGCATCTGGCAGTGAGGGCACCGTAGTTTCCAGGGGTGTTTGAGCGGTTCTATCAGCCAGTTGTACATGGGCACCGCGCCCCTGCAGGCGGGGCAGTATCCGTCGGACCACACATGCCATGCGCGCGTGATGGAGGGACCAAACATCAGTCCCCAGAGCGCATCATCACTCATCTCGCGCCAGGGGCGTGCCGTCTCCACCAGGCGCTGAGCGGTCTGCTTCGCCCATGCATAGCGTTCCACGTTTTCTAGCACCCTGCGACGCAGCGCTTCTGGGAAAAAAGTGCTTCCCGATTTCATCTGTCCCCTCCGGAGGTGCCGCTGGTTTGGCGATTCTCTGGGGCTAATGCTTCGCGTGAGGCACTGTGCTCTCCTGCGCTGTTGCCCCGTTTACCTGAGGCTGTGTGAAAACCTGTCGCCAGCCAGGAATCGATGACCAGAACGGTTATGAGAAACCCTTTCACACCCCTGTCCCTGCCTCTCCCCGATGCGGCGAGAGGTTCCGAACTCCCCCGTCTTGCGTCGGGAAGGGGGATAGGGAGATAGGTTCAGTCTTTTTCCAACACCCCCGTTTACCTTGCAGGTCAGCCCGCCGTTATGGTATACTGGGTTGCACTGAAGCTCTGTACCTTGTCAAGTTGCAAGGCGCGTTTGCTGACCGCCAAACCTTGAGCAACACGGACCCAATGAGTGAGTTCCTGCCTGATGTACTGGCAGTCGTGGGACCGACCGCGACCGGCAAGACCGATGTTGGCATCCTGTTAGCAGAGGCACTGGGCGGAGAGATTATCTCTGCGGACTGCATGGCAGTGTATCAGGGGATGGACATCGGCACCGCCAAGCCTTCGCCGGAACAACGCCAGCGAGTGCCCTTCCATGCTATCGATGTATGCCGTCCCGATGAACCTTTCAGCGTGGCGAGGTTCCAGCAGCTGGCACTAGAGGCGATCCGGCAGATTCGGCAACGTGGGGCGGTTCCGCTGGTGGTGGGTGGTACCGGGTTGTATGTGAAGGCGTTACTGGACGGCTTTCAGATACCGCCCACCGCGGCTGATGAGGCGCTGCGACACTCGCTGTGGCAGGAAGCAAGGCGTCTGGGCAGCCGAGCACTGTACACCCGACTGCAGGAAGTGGACCCCTTCGCAGCGTCGCGAATCCATCCCCACGATGCCGTGCGGATTATCCGTGCGCTGGAGGTGTATCAGGTTACCGGACGTCCCATCTCGGAGTGGCAGAGGCGTCAACCGCCCCCCGAGGTGGGCAGGTGTCGTCGGTTCGGGTTGACCATGTCTCGGGAACTGCTCTATCAGCGCATCAACGAACGAGTGGAGCGGATGATTGCGCAGGGTTGGCTGGAGGAGGTGCGTCGGCTGCTCGAAGCCGGTTACGACCCCCATCTGCCCGCCATGCGCTCGCTGGGTTATGGGGAGCTGGTGCAGGTGGCTCAGGGCAAGATGGAGCTCTCGGAGGCAGTAGCGCTGATACAACGTGAAACAAGGCGTTTCGCCAAGCGTCAATTAACATGGTTCCGCGCCGATAAGCAGATCGAGTGGGTAGATGCTTCGCAAGGCGCTGAGAGGACGGCGCGGCAGATACTGGAGCGACTGCGAAGCGAGAAAAGGGACATTTGATGGATTTTGGTATGGAGGGGAGCCTAGAACATGGCGAAGACTCAAATCAACTTGCAGGATGTTTTTTTGAACCAGGTGCGCAAAGAGAATATCGCCGTTACCATCTACTTGATTGGAGGCGTGCAACTGCGCGGATTGGTTCGCGGTTTCGATGCCTTCACGGTGTTGCTCGATAGTCCGGGCAAGCCCACCCAGCTGGTGTACAAACACGCGATCACTTCGGTCGTGCCTTCCAGACCGGTCTCCACCTACCGTCCACCGGATGCAGCAGCGCGAGCGGTCAGCACGCCTGCCGAAGGCGCCGAGACCAGCGAGACCTCGACGGAGAACGTGTAACCGCTGGACTGTCGCATCGCTGGAAGCAGGGGGATGCTTATCCGCAGGGGAAGCGTCGTGCGCCGCTGGGCACATACGGTGGCGTCCCCCGTTGACCACAACGACAACCGTCGAAACGGACAGGAGGTTGATGAAAGCGTAAAGTGCAGTTCACCAAGATGCACGGTATCGGTAACGACTTCGTCGTGTTCGAGTGCCTGAAGTCGGAAATCGCCGAAGAGACCCTGCCTGAGCTGGCACGTCGCCTCTGCGATCGCCGGTTCGGTGTGGGCGCGGACGGGCTGATTCTGGTTCTGCCCTCGCGGGTAGCACACCTGCGGATGCGCATGTTCAATCCCGACGGTAGCGAGGCGGAAATGTGCGGCAACGGTATCCGTTGTTTCGCCAAATATGTCTATGACCGCCAGCACGTGAACAGCACGCAGATGAACGTGGAGACGCTGGCAGGGGTGAAACCGCTGAAGCTCAGCACACAGGGCGGGAAAGTGACCTCAGTGACCGTGGATATGGGGGTGCCAGGCCTCGCCCCGGAGGAGATACCGGTTCGGGTGGATGGTGTGGAGAGCGTGGTAGGCTATCCCCTGCGGGTGGCGGGCAGGAAGCTGGAGTTCACCGCTGTCTCCATGGGTAACCCTCATGCGGTCATCTTTCTGGACAACGTGTCCAGCTTTCCGGTGGAGAAAGTGGGTCCCGAAATCGAAAACCACAAACTGTTCCCCCGACGCACCAACGTGCAGTTCGTGCAGGTGGTCAACTCGCGGGAGATCATCGTGCGTACGTGGGAGCGCGGTGCAGGGATTACCCTTGCCTGTGGCACCGGAGCGTGCGCCTCAGTGGTTGCCGGGGCGCTGAACAAATTGACGAGCAGGGAGGTGCTGGTTCACCTCCCGGGTGGCGACCTGCAGGTCGAGTGGCTGGGCGATGGGCGTGTGCTGATGACCGGTCCCGCCACCGAAGTTTTCGTCGGAGAAATTGACATCTGATTGAAGGAGGAACTGGTTTGCCTGCACGTGCATCTCGTCTGGACAAGACTCCGCCGTATCTGTTTGGCGAAATCGCAAAACTGAAGGCGAAGGCGCTGGCAGAAGGGCGTGACCTGATTGACTTCGGCATCGGCGACCCCGACCAGCCGACGCCGCGTGATATTATCGACAAGCTGTATGAGGCGGCGCAGGACCCCGCCACGCACCGCTACGACGAAACCCCGTTCGGCGAGCCTTTCTTCCTGCAGGCGGTAGCCGAGTGGTACCGCCGGCGCTACGGGGTGCCGGTGGACCCGGAGGGCGACGTACTGCTGCTTATCGGATCGAAGGAGGGGCTTGCACACCTCGCCTGGGCATACATCGATCCTGGCGACATCGCATTGGTACCCGACCCCGCATACACCGTCTACGCCATTAACACGCGCATGGCGGGTGGCGAAACCTACGTGCTGCCCCTCAAGCGCGAGAACGGCTTTCTGCCCGACCTTTCTGCCGTGCCCTCGGAGGTTGCCAGGCGCGCCAAACTGCTGTTCCTGAACTACCCGAACAACCCAACGGGCGCGGTTGCCACGCGCGAGTTCTATCAGCAGGCGGTGGAGTTCGCACGCCACTACGACATCCTTCTGGTGAACGACGCTGCCTACTCCGAGGTGGTCTACGAGGGTTATCGCCACCCGAGCCTTCTGCAGATCGAGGACGCGAAGGACGTGGCGATCGAGTTCAACTCCCTCTCCAAGATGTTCAACATGACGGGCTGGCGCGTGGGGTTCGCCGCGGGCAACCGCGATGCCATCGCGAACCTGAACAAGATGAAGAGTTACATCGACAGCAAGCAGTTTGCGGCGCTGTCCCGTGCCGCCGCATACGCCCTGCTGTACTCGGATAATACGCCGACCCTCAACCTTTATCAGAGGCGACGCGACATTCTGGTGGAAGGGCTTCAGGCGATCGGTTGGGATGTGCAGAAGCCGAAGGCGACCTTCTACGTCTGGGTACCCACGCCCGGCGGGATGTCTTCCATCGAATTCGCCAAGCAACTGCTGGAGCGCGCTGGCATCCTGGCGATACCCGGCATCGGCTATGGGGAACATGGGGAGGGCTATGTGCGCTTCTCCATCACCGTCAGCGGCGACCATCACGGCGAGCGCGTGGAAGAGGCGGTGCGCCGCATCCGCGAACAGTTCGGTTAATCGCAGGGAGGAACCACTTGCAGGAAGAACAGCCGAGACAGGGACCGAGTTTCCGCGAAAGGCTCTGGGTGATAGGCATCGCGCTGGCGGTGGTGGCGATACTGGTGCCGGGCTATCTGGACCTGCGTCGTCGCTCACTGAACGCCAGCTGCCTGAGCAATATGCGTGAGATGTCCAGCGCGCTGCGCGCCTACATGCTGGACTGGGATGAGACCCTGCCACTCGCTTACTATCGCGATAAGCAACGGGGCGATAAGCTGGTATTCTGGACAATGCTGATCGGTGGGTATATCGACCCCAAGCGGTTCTATTGCCCCGCCGACCCGGATAAGGATGCGCCGCCATATGTCGACCCGGACTCGGACCAGAAGAGGCATGTATCGTATGGCTTCTTTCTGGGAGCTTCCGGTGTGCGTCCAAACCGACTGCCCGCGAGCGGTTCGCTGCTGGCAGTGATTGCCGATAGTGCAGCAGGCGGTTTGAACACGCACCTCCTGCCGGACATCTCCGCCGAACAGCAACCGCTATTCCTCGGATTCGACACACCAGACAACCGCGACGACAAGGAAGCGCGCTACGTGCAACGGCTTGCAGTTTTTTCGCGCGGCGACAGGTGGGACGACTACCGCAAACTGCGCACACGACACGGCAATACCATCAACATGCTCTTCGCGGATGGGCACGTGGGCGAAGTACCTGCCAGCGTGGTCGCGGTGCAGAGGGACGACAAAGGCAAGGTGCTTTCGCCGTGGAGTCCTCATCTGTCGCAGACGGAGGTGTATTAGGTGCTGGTCGCAGGCGTTGACGGCGGCGGCACGAAGACGGAAGGGGTGGTTCTGAACGAGGCGGGCGAAGTGGTGGCTCGCGCACGCAGCGGCGGCGTCAACCTGAACTTCGTGTCGCCCGATGAGTGCGAACGCTCAGTTGCCGAGGTTTTCTTGCAGCTGGTGCAGCAGGTTGACGGCAATCAGGTGGTGCGCCTCTACTCGGTGATGTTGCCCGACATCGCCATGATCCGGGTGCACGTCAAGCGGGCGTTTCCCCATGCGGAGTGGCGCGGTGCGCACGAGCACCGCGCCGTTCTTGCCGCCGGAGGGGTGCTGGAGCCATACGGTATTGGCGTCGTGTCGGGAACGGGTTCGAGCACCGTCGGCTGGCGGGGTGAGGAGCGCCACGTGTCGGTGGGTGGGTGGGGTATGCTGCTGGGCGATGAGGGTAGTGCAACAGACATCGCCATTCAGGCATTACGAGCGGTGGTGCGGTCGCTGGACGGACGCGGTGAGGCGACCATGCTGCGGGATGAGATGATGGACTACTTCGGGCTGCAGCGGGTATACGACATCGTGCGCAGGGTGTATCGCGAGGAGATGCCTCGCCATGTGCTGGCGGGTTTCGCGGTGCGGGTGAGCAGGGCGGCAGACGCTGGCGACAGGGTCGCTCAGCGCATCCTGCAAGAGGCAGGCGCCACACTGGGTAGCGATGTGGTGGCAGTGGCGCACAGGCTGTTTGCGCCAGAAGAAGCCTTCCCGGTGGTACTGGGGGGAAGCGTGTTCGCAGCGGGGGAGTGGGTGATTGCCCCGCTGCGTCAGCGTGTGCTGGCGGAGTTCGCAAACGCACAGATTATCGTGCCGACTGCTTCTCCTGCAGAGGGGCTGGCTCGGCTGGCGTTGAGAGACCTGAAGGGCTAGCCGCTACTCGTAACGCAGTGCCTCGATGGGGTTGAGACGGGACGCCCGCCACGCTGGGTAGATGCCGAAGAAGATGCCGACCGCCGCCGAGAACAGAAAGCCCGCTATCGCTGCCCACAGAGGCAGGTGGGTGGTCAGCCCCTCGCCGCCGAACAGTTTCGCCTGTTGAGTCGCCCAGCCCACAAGCAGACTACCGCCCCAGCCCAGCAGGATACCGATAATCCCCCCTACCCCGGACAGCGTCATCGATTCGATGAGGAACTGCAGGAGGATGTCGCGGTTGCGCGCGCCCACCGCCTTGCGGATGCCTATCTCTCGGGTGCGCTCGGCGACCGTGACCAGCATGATGTTCATGATGCCGATGCCGCCCACCAGCAGAGACAGCCCGGCTATTGCGCCCACCACCAGTCCGAAGATGCTGAGCACGCGCCCAATCGACGAGAGCAGTCGCTCCTGGCTGTCCACGCGGAAGTAGGGCTGGTTATCGTGGCGGCGCATCAGCAGCTGCCAGATTTCGTCCATCGCCTCGGTGGTACGCTCAGGGAAGCGCGGCTGAGCGAAGATAACCGAGACCAGGTCTGCGCCCACGAACCGCTTCTGCAGGGTGGTGATGGGCACGAACACACGCTTATCCCAATCTTGCCCGAAGGTTCTCCCTTTCGCCGCGATCACGCCCACCACGGTTACCGACACGCCCGCGATCTCGATGCTCTCTCCGATGGGGTCGCGTCCACCGAAGAGACGGCGGTGCGCCTCCTTGCCGAGCACGACCACCTTCGCCCACTGGTCGATGTCCTCTTGCGTGATAAAGCGCCCCTGCTCGACCTGCAGATTGTGAAGGTAGAGATACTCGGGCTGGCATCCGTCGATGACCACGTCCAGCTCCTCTCCGCCGTACCGCGCCTTCTGCGTGCCTGCCTCCAGCTCGGCGCTGACCATCTTCACGCTGGAACACTCCTGCAGGATGGCGCGCGCGTCGTCCATGCGCAAGCCCTCTATGGTGCCGGGCGTCTCGCCGCGCTTGCGAAGGGAGGGGTCATACACCACAATGATCAGGCTGGAGCCGAGCTGACGAAACTCCTCCACCACACGGGAACGGGCACCCTCCACCAGCGCCACCATAAGGATGACCGCCGCGACGCCGATGATGACGCCCAGCATGGTCAGCAGCGAACGCAGTTTGTGCCGACGCAGGTTCGCCAGTGCGGTGAACAAGGAGTCGAGCAAACTCATTGCCTCTGCTCCTGCTCGCGCTCGCCACTGGAGGCGCCCACGCTCATCTCGAATTGCTGGCGCTTCGGTCCCCGAAACGGCTGAGGACGCACCTTCTCGCCTTCTTTCAATCCGTCAACGATTTCCACGAAGGCGTCACCGCGCAAGCCCGTCTTCACCGTGCGGGTCTCGTTCTTGTCTACCGGCTGTCCGTTCACCATTTCGCGGTGCACCACAGCCACCTTCGCAGTGCTGGCATCCACGAACTCCAGCGCCTCCCTCGGCAGGCGCAGTACGTTCTGCTGGCGCTCCACGATGATACGACACTTGGCGCTCATTCCCGGCTTCATGCGCGGGTCGGGTTTGGCAATCTCCACCTCCACGGGAAACTTGATGACTGCCCCACCCACCGCGCCTTGCTGGACGGTGGACGCAGGAGCCACCTTGCGCACCCGTCCCTCGAATACCTCGTCGCGCAGGGAGTCGAGGCGGATTTCCACTTTCTGTCCCACCTGCACCTTACCGATGTCCACCTCATTGACCTGCAGTTTGATGCGCATTTTGGAGAGGTCGGCAATCTGCACCAGCGGCATACCCGACGAGAAGGTCGCCACGCCGGAAGTGACCAGCTCGCCCGACTCGATGTATCTCTGGGTGACCACGCCGCTCATGGGTGCGCGGATGGTGGTGTCTGCCAGTCGGGTACGCGCCTCTTTCAGGGCGCTCTGCAGCTGTTCCACCGCCGCCTGTGCCTGCTGTACCTCTTTCTGGCGAACAGGAAGCTGCACACGGTTCGCCTCCGCCAGCTTCAGACGAAGCCGGGCATCTTCCAGTGCGGTGCGCGCCGCCTCCACTTCCCTCTGGCGCAATTCGTCCCGCTTCGCCTGAGCGCGCGCCTGCTCGAGAGCCGCTTTCGCCTGTTTCACCCGCGCTTCGGCGTCGGCTCGCTGGAGGCGTTGCTGTTCCTCGAGGGTCTGCAGTCGCTGTTCCGCCTGCTGGAGACGCGCCTCGACGGCGGTCAGCTGGGTGGCGGCAAGGTCTACCTCGCGCTGGGAGACAAAGCCTTTCGCGAGGAGCTGCCTCTGCCGGTCGAGCTGCCGTCGGGCGTCGTCGCGCTGGGCGCGGGCTTCGTTCACCGCCGCCTGAGCATCGGTGCGCTGCTGTGGGTGGGTTACTCTCAGCAGGAGGTTCAGACCATCTACGGCAGCCTGATAACTGGTCTCCGACTGCTCGAGCGCTGCCTGGGTGAGTTCGGGCTGAGTCTGCGCTTCACGAAGCGCCTGCTGATAGCGCAATTCGGCGGTGCGCACGGCGTTGCGGGCCTGCGCTATCTGCGCGGAAACATCCTCGCCCTGGTAACCGCTGAGCAGTTTCGCCTGTTCCAGCCGGGCAAGCGCGGCGCGCAGCTGTGCCTCCTGCTGTCGCAAACTCGCCTCCACTTCGACCGGATCGATCTGGGCAATAAGCTGCCCCTCGCGCACCACGTCGCCTGCCTCCACGTTCAGACTGAGGATGCGTCCGGCGATTTTGCTTTTAACCTCCACCTTGCGCAGCGGTTCCAGCACACCCGACTCCGCGACGATAATCTCCACATCGCCGCGAGAGACCTCTACCAGCCGCGCGGGCGCTGGCGGTTTCCGCATCCAGCGGTAGCCCCACCAGCCACCAGCTCCCAGAAGTATGAGCACCGGCAAACAGCCGAATAGCAGTAACTTTGCTCGGCGACGCAAGAAAGCTTTCACGTTATCCTCCCCGTTGGAGCGTCTGTTCAACCCTCCGTATAAGACAGATTCGCGATGGCAAAGTTTCACCCGGACGATGCCTCGAGGCTGTGCCGCACGAGCCACCAGAGCAACAGCGCCATCAGGCACTGCGTGACCACCTGTGCCACCGCAGCAAACAACGGTCCGAACATCGGTAGCCACCACAGACACACCGCCAGACAGGTCAGCCCAGCTGCTGCCACGACCGCCACCCACGCCGTGCGGTGACGAACCAGCAGTACGGCGTTGCCCCACGCCACCACCGCCGCCGGAAGGAACGCCCACGCCAGCACACGCAAAGCATCCGCCGCCGGTCCGAACGCCGACCCATACAGCAACCTGACCCAAACAGGAGCACCCGCGCTCAGCAACAACGCCATCAACCCCGCCACCACCAGCATCCAGCGCAGTATACGGTGGTCGAGGGTTGAGGAGCTGCCCACCTGCGACCGTGCGGGCACCAGTGCCAGCGCCATCGAGCCGGGCACCAGCATCCCCGCCCAGAGCAGTGTGCTGGCACCACCATAGTAGCCTGCGCTCTGGTCGCCAAAAGTGAAACCCACCGCCAGAATATCCAGGCGTATGATGAGACCATGGCACACATCGCCGATTGCCAGCGGTGCGCCTGCCGACAGCAGACACTTCCACGCCAGCGTGTTCGCTCGTATTCGCGGAAAGGACAGGCGACGCACCAGATAGAGAAGCCCAGCCACACCGCCCGCCAGCACGCCCACCAGCGCACCGGTCAGCCCCAGCGCGACCGCACCAAACGCCGCCGCAGGGACGGTTATGCCACGCTCCAGAAGTACGGAACGCGCCTCGAGGTGCGCCTGCACGCGCGCCCGAGCTACCCCAGCCAACAACTGGATGAAACACGCCGTTACCCAGTACGCCCCAGCCAGCACCAGCGCCAGCGCGAACTGCGACGAGCTCCTCACCCACCACGCCACCGCGAGCACCCCCACCCACAGGATGGCGCCCTGCAGAAACCGCAACCCCAGCGCCGCGGATAGCATGAAACGCGCCTGCGGACGACGGGCAACGTGCCTGGTGAGCACTGCGGAAACGCCCGCGTCGGCAAGGGGAGCCAGCGCGCCAGCCACCGCCATCGCCTGCACGAAGCTGCCGAACAGAGCCGGAGCCAGCAGGCGCGCCAGCAGGACGTTGTTGACCAGACCCAGCAGACGCGCCGCAAACTGCGATCCGAGCAGCCAGCGCGTGGTGAAGTGCCATGTTCTCACAGCAGATTGACCTGGCTGTTGTCCCCCAACATCAACCGCACGGCACGCGGCTTGCCCTCATCGCGGCAGACGGTGACGTTTCGCCCCAGAAGGCTGTCCTCCACGCGCGACCCCACATTCAGGATGCGAGCACCCTCCAGGATGACGCTGTGCTCGATCTCGCTGGCGACAATCTGCACGCCATCGGCGACGGAAGTGAAGGGACCGATGTAGGCGTTCTCGATAAGGCAGTTCGCACCTACGATGACCGGTCCGCGGATGACGCTGTTGACTACCCTTGTGCCCTCGCCGAGCCACACCCTGCCGTGCAGGTGCGATCGATCGTCCACCTCTGCCTGAACGCACCGTTCGAGGTCTTCCAGCAGGATGCGGTTTGCTTCCAGAATGGCTTCGAGGTTGCCGGTGTCCTTCCACCACCCGCTGATGATGTGCGAGCGCACCTGATAACCATGGTCGATCAGGTACTGGATGGCGTCGGTAATCTCCAGCTCGCCCCGATCGGAAGGCTGGATGACGTTTACCGCTTCGAAGATATGGGAGTCGAACATGTACACGCCGACCAGAGCGAGATCGGACGGGGGCTGTTTGGGCTTCTCGACGAGGCGAACCACGCGGTCGCCCTCCAGCACGGCGACCCCGAAATCGTGCGGGTTTGGCACACGCGCCAGCAGTATCTGCGCGTTTGGACGGAGCTGTTCGAACTCTCGCACGAAGGGCGTGATGCCCTCTTTGACCAGATTGTCGCCGAGGTACATCACAAAAGGTTCGTCGCGAAGGAAGTCCCGTGCAATCTTGACGGCGTGCGCCAGCCCCAGTGGCTCCGGCTGGTGGATATAGTTGACGCGGATACCCCAGCGACTGCCGTCGCCAACCGCCTGCATAATCTCCTGACGTGTATCGCCCACGATGATGCCGACATCCGTGATGCCAGCGTCCCGTACGGCTTCGATGCCGTAGAACAGCACTGGCTTGTTGGCGATGGGAATGAGCTGTTTGGCGCCGGTATGGGTGATGGGACGCAGGCGGGTGCCTTTGCCTCCACTGAGGATCAAACCTTTCACGATGTATGCCTCCTTCTGGCAGAGTGATGCACGGCGCCCGTACTGGACGAACCCGTCACGTGATTCGCCACGATACCGAGCAGACGGGAGTTTGGCAGAGCCCGAAAAGTCTGCACCGCACTGAGCGCAGCATCGCGCAGGGTCGTACCCGGCTGCACCACCAGGATGACGGCGTCGCAGTGCAGGGCAAGTATCTGCGCGTCCACATACCGGTCGGCAGGGGGCACATCCAGCACCACAAAATCATACTCCTGCGAAAAGTGTGTAAGTAATTGGCGAATCCTGTGACTTTCCAGCAGATCAGTCGCACTGGATGGGACGTCGCCTGCCGGTAGCAGCCAGAGGTTGTTGGTACTTGAAGAACGGATGCACTGGTGCAGGTCCACATCTCCCTGCAGCCACTCCGCCAGCCCGGGAGAGGGAGGCTGCCCATCGGTGCGGTGCTGAGACGGCTCGCGCAGGTTCGCGTCTACCAGGAGCACCCGGTGCCCAGCCTGTGCCATACTGACCGTGAGCTGGCGCGCCACAAATGTTCCACCGTCCTGCGGCAGCGCGGAGGCGACTATCAGACTGCGTATGGGCTGTTCCCTGGACGCCAGCCTCACAGCCGTTCGCAGGCGCCGGAATGCTTCTACAGCCTCAGCGTCACCCACAGGCGAGCCATGAGCCCTATCACGAACGGCAGGGACGACAGCCAGCAACGGCACGTCCAGCCACTCCGCTGCGTATTGGGCAGAAGGCAAGCGGCGGTCCATCTGTTCGATCAACAGCGCAAAGCCAGCAGCCAGCATCATGCCCAGCACGATGCCCATCAGCATATTGAGGATACGACGAGGTCGGACGCGCTCGCCCGGCAGCTGCGCCAGTTCCACAACGCGCGCATTGCCCAGCTTTACCGCATGGGTGAGTTCCGCTTCCTGCAACCGCTCCATCAGAAACAGGTATTGTCTCTCCAGTGCCTGCCGTTCGCGCAGGAGCTGTGTCAACTGCCTCTCCAGTTCCGGCACGGCAAGCATCCGGCGACGGAGGTCGTCCAGAGTGCCCTGCAGGGCGGTCATCTGCGCTTCCTGCCCCACGATGTCGGCGGAGAGCAAGGCGGCACTTTTGTATAACTCCTGATGGACAGGGTTAGGCAGCCGTTGAACGCTCTCAATACGCAACGCCTCCTGGCGCAGGCGATCACGAAGAGCATCCACACGTGCCAGCGCGGACTGCACTCGCGGGTGCTCGTCTGTGAACTGCGCCTGCAGGGACAACAGGTCTGCCTCCGCGGTGACGAGCTGTTTCTTGATTTCCTGCACGGTGGGGTTCTCGTAGATAGTGGGGGAAACCAGCGTGGAAGGCTCTTTGCCCAGCTGTTGTCGCGTTGCTGCAAGGCGAGTGCGCAGGTCGGTCAGTCGCAGGTCTCCTTGCCAGCGCAGGTTGCTGACCTCCACCAGCTGATCGAGGAGGGCGCGGGTCTCCTCGCCGGCATCCAGGAAGGCTTTCTGCCTCTTGAACGCGGCGAGTTGGTCGTCCGCACGAGCAAGCAGTGCTTTCACCCCGCCGGGTCCGTCGAGCTGGTCGCGGATGAAGCGCACGGTATTGCGCGCCTCCTCTTTGCGCAGACGCTCGTTCTGCCACACCATCACCAGCGCGGCGGCGTTGGCGGCGTTCTGTGCTTGGAGCGGTGAGCGTGCCTCCGCAAAGAGCTCGATCAGTCCGGTGTCCTCGACGAGTCGCGCCCGAAGATACTGGTCGAACTCGTCCTCCTCTTTAGGCTGCGGACGGGAGTGTCCCTGCAGCCGCGCCGCGCGGTAATTAATGCAGGTATCGGTATCTGATACACCACCAGAATCGCATAGAATATTCTCGAATAGCGTCCGTATTTGTTCGCTTCTTGTGTATACCGGCAATTCTATGTTGAGACGCTGAACTATGGTAACTACCGAGTCGACCAGCAGCTTGTATGGATAGGTATCGACTAGCTCCGCCTGCTCCTGCGGCAGGGTTCGGGTGAAGCCGGCTCCGAAGATGTCGGTTCTCAGCACAAAACCGGAGGGTTGCTCTATCTGTACAATTGCCTTCGCCCGATACACTGGCTGTGCGGTGAACGTTGCCAACGCCGTGCCGAGCACTACCAGAACAAAGCAGGCAGCGGCAAAGGCTCGCCGACGCGAGAGTACATCCAGCAGGTACGTTAGAACCGAACGCTCACGCAACACCGGATTGCAGTTCCTCCAGTACGGTGTTTTCAGTCTATCAACAGACCGTGCAAAAGTCAATCGTGCAGGAATGTACGGGGTGCATGTTGAAGCCGAAGGCACAGGGGAGGGCGCGCGTATGGGGGTTGTCTACGCGGTAGTCAACCAGAAAGGTGGGGTTGGCAAGACAACGACGGCAGTGAATGTGTCGGCAGCCATCGCCCTGGCAGGTCGTCGTGTGCTGCTGGTGGATGTGGACCCTCAGGGCAATGCGACCAGCGGAGTTGGTATTGAGAAGGGTAAGCTGGAAGCCAGCGTTTACCACGTTTTGGTGGACGAGCTGCCGCTGGAGGAGGTCATTCTGCCGACCGAGATCGCCGGGCTGGACGTGGTGCCTTCGACGCTGGACCTGGCAGGCGCTGAGATCGAGTTGATGACGCGCATCAGCCGCGAACAGGTATTGAAAGCCGCACTGGAGCCCGTCAGATCCCGCTATGATTATCTGTTTCTCGACACACCGCCCTCACTGGGTCTGCTCACGGTGAACTGTCTAACGGCGTGCGACCGCGCCATCGTGCCGATCCAGTGTGAGTATTATGCGCTGGAGGGCATAACGCAGCTGATGCGCACCGTGGAATTGGTTCGGCGTCGGCTCAACCCCCATCTACGCATAGCGCATGTGTTGTTAACGATGAAGGATCCGCGTCTGCGTCTGGCACAGCAGGTGGAGGAAGAGGTTCGTGGCTTCTTCGGGGCAGCTGTCTCCAGTGCCGTGATCCCGCGAAACGTTCGCCTGAGCGAGGCTCCCAGCTTTGGCTTACCTGCTGTTGTTTACGACGCCAGGTCACGAGGGGCGGAGGCGTACCGTCAGTTCGCTCTGGAGGTGATGCAGGATGACACGTCGGGGGTTGGGTAAGGGTCTGTCAGCACTGATATCTACGGCAGAGCCTGCGAACGAGGTCACTTCGGAAATCCCGGTCTCGCTGATCAGCCCAAACCCGGATCAGCCGAGACGCGAGATGGAGGAAGCCGGCTTGGAGGAGCTGGCGGCATCCATTCGGGAGCACGGTATACTTCAGCCTGTGCTTGTGGAGCCGCTTGTAGATGGTCGTTATCGGCTGGTGGCGGGGGAACGGCGCTGGCGTGCGGCGCAGTTGGCGGGGCTGGAGACGGTACCTGCCATTGTGCGTCCGGTGACCGACGCAGAACGTCTGGAACTTGCGCTCGTGGAGAACGTTCAGCGCGAGGATATCAACGCGGTGGAACAGGCTCTTGCCTATCAGCAGCTGATGGAGCGATTTGGGTTGACGCAGGAGGAGGTGGCGAGGCGTGTGGGTAAGAGCCGCACAGCCGTTGCCAACACCCTGCGTCTGCTGTCGCTCGAAGTGGAGATACTTTCGGCTATACGTTCCGGCAAGATCACGGAAGGGCACGCCCGTGCGCTTTTGATGGCTCCAGAGTCACGCAGGCGTGAGGTTTTCCTCAAGACCCTTCAGCGTGGGTGGAGCGTTCGTGAGACCGAGCGCGCCGCACGGCTGGCGTCCCGTGAGGCGTCTGTGCCGGACCTGGATGTTTCACGTGAAACACATTCCTCTGACCCCCACGTGCAGGCACTGGAAGACCGTCTGCGAGACGTCCTCGCAACCCGAGTCAGCATTCGTGCGAACAGCGGCAAAGGCACCATCGAAATCCACTTCTACAATCCGGAAGACCTTACCCGCATTGTGGAAACTATCTGCGGCGAGCCTGCCCCTTAGCCGGTGAACCGCCCTCCGTTGCTCGCGTCTCCCTATGCGATTTGCATACCGTGACAGAATGCGGTATGTTAACTGCGGGAGGTGAGACATGAGCGAACTCTGGCAGGAGCAGATGTTCGTCCTCCTGCTGATCCTCGCCACCGGATGCTGGCTCGGCAGGCTGTCCGTTCGCGGCATTTCACTGGGAACGGCAGGTGTGCTGTTTGTTGCACTCGCCTTTGGGCACTTCGGCTTCAAGGTACCCCGGGAGGTGCGTGACCTCGGACTGCTGCTCTTCGTCTATGCTGTCGGGCTGCAAGCAGGTCCTCGTTTCTTTCGCGCCTTTCGCAAACAGGGCGTGCCTTTCGTGCTGATAGGCGCCGTGAGCGTACTGGCAGCCGCAGTGAGTACCGCCGCCGTAGCGCGGATTTGGGGGCTTACACCGGAGCTCGCAACCGGACTGTATACCGGTGCCGTGACGAACACCCCTGCACTTGCCGCCGCCATCGACGCGGTAGAAAGGGTCGCCTCTGACAGCGTCTCGGTGGTCAGTGTCGGCTACGGTATCGCGTATCCCTTCAGCATGCTTGGGACGGTGCTGCTGATGCAGTTACTGCCACGCCTGCTGCGCCGAAACCTTCGTCAGGAAGAGGAGCAGTGGAAGGCTCAGCAGCAGCAAGAGTCACCAAGCCTGCAGGCAAAACGGTTCGTCATCACCAACCCGAATTGCGACGGCAAGACCATTCGCGAGGTCAACCCCCACCGGATGAGCTTCGCCAACATCTCACGTGTGCGCCGCGGGGACACCGTTTTCGCCGCCTCACCCGACTTCGTGCTGCACTGCGGGGATGTGGTGATGGCAGTTGGACCGGAGGAGGAACTGGAAAAACTGCGGCTGTTGCTCGGTGAGGAGACACAGGTGCCGATGGACGTCAACCCGAACGTGGTTGCCGCGGATGTGGATGTGACCGATGGCAGGCTGGCAGGCAAGCGAATCGGTGACCTGAAGGTGTGGGAGCAGTACGGCGTGGTGATCACGCGCATTCGCCGTCAGGGCGCCGAGTTGACACCCATGGGAAGCATCGCTCTGGAACTGGGAGACACCCTGCGCATCGTAGGAGAGCGACACTGTGTAGAACGTTTCGCTTACACAGTGGGAACAGGCACGCACAAAGACGAAACGAACATGGTGACCTTCCTCATCGGGTTGATGGTGGGCGTAGCAGTCGGCTCGGTACCCATTCATCTATCAGACGGTCTTCAGGTGAAGATGGGAGCTGCGGGAGGCGCGTTCGTGGTCAGCCTGCTGATGGGGCACTTCGGAAGGATCGGTCCGCTCGCTCTGTATGTGCCCCCGGCTGGCAGGAACCTGACTCGCGAGCTGGGCTTGATGCTGTTCCTTGCAGGCGCTGGAACGAGCGCGGGCGCGGATTTCGTTCGCGTGCTCCAGCAACAGGGACCCGGGCTGTTCGTGGCGGGAGCGTTCATCACCACTTCCACCGTGTTGCTGGTGCTGGTGCTGACGCTGGCGGTATACCGGATGAGTTTGCTTGCCGCGATGGGCGCACTGGCTGCGTGCATGACCAATCCGCCCGCTCTGGGTGCAGCGGCAGCGCAATCCGAGACCGATCTGCCCACACTGGCTTATGCGAGCCTGTATCCGGTGGCGCTGATCTTCAAGATTTTGGTGGCGCAGGTGATGCTGAAGGCGCTGTCCTGGATGCTTTGAATCATGGGCACTGCGCTCCAGAGCGCAGTGCCCTGCGGCTCAAGATGCTTCACTCCGAATGACGAGATATTGACCTATTTTGCCGTCAGTGCCTGCATAGTGGTTAATAACCCATGTCTTCAGAAAGCCCCTGACTTCCACGGCGTTGACAGCCGCACCCGAATCATCAGGTCCTTCTACCAGGAGGCGCCGGTGATTTGCCCTTTCTCGTCAAGGTCCATGCGCAGGGCAGCTGGCTCGGCTGGCAGACCGGGCATCGTCATGACGTCCCCGCAGAACACCCGCACGAACCCCGCACCAGCTGCGAGCTGAACGTCGGTGATGGGCAGGGTGAATCCGCTGGGTGCACCCTTCAGACTGGGGTCATGCGAGAGCGAAAACTGCGTCTTCGCCAGGCATATCGGCAGGCTCTGGTAGCCCCAGCGCTCGAACTGCTTTAGCTGCGATCGCACTCCGGTCTCGTAGCGCACATCCTTCGCACCGTACACCTGTTGCGCGACGGTTTCGATCTTTGCCTGCAGAGGCAGATCGCACGTATACAGGGGCGCGAACCGGTTGTCAACCCGTGCGCATACTTCGCGCACCGCCTCCGCCAGCGCAACCCCTCCCTCCGAGCCGCGCGCGAAGACTTCGGAAACTGCCACACCTTCGGCTCCTGCAGCGGTTGCCAAACGCTGTAGCAGAGCGATCTCCGCCGCAGAATCGGTTGGAAAGCGGTTGATTGCCACGACCACCGGCACACCCAGCCGGTGCACGATGCGGATGTGCGCTTCAAGGTTCTTGCTACCATGCTCCAGAGCAGATAGGTCCTCGGCATCCAGTTCCGCCGGAAGCGGCTTGCCGGTCACCACTTTGTATTTCCCGCTGTGCACCTTCAGCGCACGCACGGTGGTGACCAGTACCGCAACATCTGGCGCCTTGCCAAGTACCGGCGACACGATATGGCAGAACTTCTCGAAGCCCAGGTCGGCTCCAAACCCTGCCTCGGTGACCACATAGTCGCAGGTCTGCAGAGCCAGGCGGTCTGCCAGCACCGAGCTGCAACCGGTGGCGATATTGCCGAACGGACCCGTATGCACGAACAGCGGAGTACCTTCCAGAGTTTGCACAAGGTTAGGCATCAGCGCATCGCGCAGAAGCACCGCCATCGAGCCAGCCGCGCCGATATCGTCAGCGGTGATGGGGCTTCCACCGGATGTGACTCCCACCACAAGGCGCCCCAGTCGGCGTCGAAGATCGTGCAGGTCGGTACTCAGCGACAGCAATGCCATCATCTCCGAGGCGGCGGTAATCTCAAAGCCGGTCTCACGCGGCACACCGTTCGACTTGCCGCCGATGCCCGTGATTGCCTGGCGCAGGGAGCGGTCGGGTACGTCCAGCACACGGTTCCACCAGACGCCGTGCACATCGAAGCCCGCTCTGTTGCCATGATAGATGTGCGCTTCAATGAGGGCAGCCAGAAGGTTGTGGGCAGCAGCCACAGCGTGAGAGTCGCCGGTGAAATGCAGGTTGATGTCGTCAGCGGGGAATGCCTGTGCCCTGCCTCCTCCTGCTCCACCACCCTTAACACCGAAAACAGGTCCAAGCGACGGCTCACGGATACACACGGACGCACGCTCGCCACGGCGATGCAGAGCGTCGCCCAGACCGATGGTGGTGACTGTTTTGCCCTCGCCAGCGGGTGTGGGAGTGATGGCGGTGACCACAATTAACCTGCCAGCAGGCGAGGATGCCAGTCGCTCCAGCGCACTGAGGCGCACTTTGGCTTTGTACTGCCCGAACGGTATCAGCTCCTCATCGAGCAAGCCGAGCTGCTTTGCGACGTTGCAAACAGTTGGCGGCATGTGAACCTCCTCATCGGCAGATGCCCAGTGTTACTTCACCACACTCCGTGCCGGTTCCTGTTAAGTCTGCGGCGGAGGGGGTTCACCGCTGGGGTAGGGCATGGGGAAGGTGAGGAAGTTATATCCTGCTCCGCAGCACTCCGGGCAGAACAGCACGAGAAACCTTCCGGGTCTCTCGGGGTGCGGCGTTCGCACGACTCCGGGAAGCGTGTGGTCTACGGGCGATTGCAGCAAGGTCAACTCCAGATGGGGGTGCAGAGCGCACAGGTACCGCACGACGACAGGCTCCTGCGCCGTTGAAGTGCGACGCTGGTATATCGTCTGGGTGCGCCAGCGGTGTCCATTGGGAAGCAGGTAAACCCGGTGAATACGTGTCCAGCGAAACACTCGCCGCCTTATCTCACGTCGCGATATGGGTTCCTCTTGAGGCTCTCGCATTCGTTGTCCCCCTATGCTTAGAGTATCGGCATAGCGAGACGCCAGTTGTAGCTCCGCGTAAGCACAGGAATTCAGGAGGCTACTGGGGTCAGCTGGGTGTTCCCGACGAGCGCCGGGTTTTTATCGAAAATATTCTATTACTCGTCCTAAAATCACTTGACATGAGCATACTCAAGTGATATAATAATGCACGGAAGAACCGAACGAGGAACAACACGCGGAAGAGCACTCATCCAACCGGAGGACAGGAATGGGAAAGACAGTCGGTATAGACCTTGGGACAACCAACTCGGTGGTTGCGGTGATGGAGGGTGGCGAGCCTGTCGTAATCCCGAACGCCGAGGGTAGCCGCCTGACGCCGTCTGTGGTGGCTTTCAGCAAAACCGGTGAGCGACTTGTCGGGGCGGCGGCGAAGCGACAGGCAATCATCAACCCCGACCGCACCGTCATCTCGATCAAGCGCAAGATGGGTACGCGCGAGCGCATCCGCATCGACGACAAGGAGTACACGCCGGAAGAGATTTCGGCGATGATCCTGCAGAAGCTGAAGGCGGACGCGGAGGCGTACCTTGGCGAGAAGGTAGATGCTGCGGTCATCACCGTACCGGCGTACTTCAACGACGCTCAGCGCACGGCGACCAAGAACGCGGGCGAGATCGCTGGTCTGAAAGTGCTGCGGATTATCAACGAGCCGACCGCCGCGTCACTCGCATACGGACTGGACAAGAAGTCCAACGAAACCATCCTGGTGTTTGACCTGGGTGGCGGTACGTTTGACGTGTCCATCCTGGAGGTGGGCGACGGCGTTTTCGAGGTCAAATCCACCTCGGGCGATACCCACCTGGGTGGCGACGACTTCGACATGCGCATCGTGAACTGGGCGGCGGACGAGTTCAAAAAGGACACCGGCATTGACCTGCGCAAGGACCCGCAGGCGCTTCAGCGTCTGCGTGAGGCGGCAGAGAAGGCGAAGATCGAGCTCTCCAGCATGGTAGAGACCGAGATCAACCTGCCGTTCATCACCGCCGATGCAGAGGGTCCGAAGCATCTGCTGTACAAGATCACGCGCGCCAAGTTCGAGGAGCTCACCGCCGACCTGGTGGACCGGCTGAAGGGTCCGTTCCATCAGGCACTGCAGGACGCCAAGCTGGACGTGAAGGACCTAGACGAGGTGATTTTGGTCGGTGGAGCCACGCGCATGCCGTGCGTGCAGGAGCTGGTGCGCAAGCTCACGGGCAAAGAGCCGAACAAGGGCGTGAACCCGGATGAGGTGGTCGCCATCGGCGCAGCGATTCAGGCTGGCGTGCTGGGCGGCGAGGTGAAGGACGTCGTCCTGCTGGACGTAACGCCGCTGTCGCTGGGTATCGAGACGCTGGGTGGGGTGTTCACCAAGCTGATCGAGCGCAACACCACCATTCCGACCCGCAAGAGCGAAATCTTCACCACCGCCGCCGATGGGCAGACGGAGGTGGAGATCCACGTTCTGCAGGGTGAGCGCGAGATGGCACGCGACAATAAGACGCTGGGGCGGTTCCATCTGACGGGCATTCCACCTGCACCGCGCGGCGTGCCCAAGATCGAGGTGACCTTCGATATCGACGCGAACGGCATCATGCATGTGTCGGCGAAGGACCTGGGCACCAGCAAGCAGCAGGCGATCACCATCACCGGCTCCAGCAACCTGACGCGCGACGAGATCGACCGGATGGTCAAGGAGGCTCAGTCGCACGCGGAGGAGGACCGCCGACGCCGCGAGGAAGCCGAAGTGCGCAACCAGGCGGACTCGCTGGCTTACCAGACCGAGCGCATGTTGCGCGACCTGGGCGACCGCGTGCCCTCGGACGAGAAGCTGCGCATCGAGCAGGCGATTTCCGACCTGCGCGACGCGATCAACAAGAACGATGTCAGCCTCATCCGGCAGCGCATGGAGGCGCTTCAGCAGGCGTCGTATCAGCTGTCGCAGAGGCTGTACGAGCAGGCGTCGCAGAGCTACGCCGGCACCGGAGCACAGACCGGCGGCAGTGGTACCGGCTCGTCCAGCGACGGCGAGGTGATTGACGCCGAATTCAAGCCCGAGTAATTCGGAAACAATCTGCCCGTGGACAATCCACGGGCAGCGAAATATAGCGCCAAAACCAAACTTCAACGAAGAAGGAGGTGACCAACGATGGCATTGGTGCGCTGGGAGGATCCCATCGACATGCTCAATCGCTTCGAGCGCGAGATGAGCGCGTTGATGAATCAGTTCTTCGGCAACCCCGCGGCGCGTCGCACGGAGCCGACTCTCCCTCACGTGTGGGCGCCCGCTGTGGATGTGCGCGAGGACGACAACGAAATCACCATCAACATGGAGCTGCCTGGCGTGAAGCCCGAAGAGGTGGAAATCGAGCTGACGGGCGACACGCTGTGCGTGAAGGGCGAGCGCAAGTTCCATGATGAGGAGCGCCGCAAGGACTATGTGCGCATCGAGCGGGCGTATGGCACGTTCCAGCGCTCGTTCACACTCGGCAC
>OGCI01000651.1_pt1 | contig 36014 bp, 29 predicted proteins | sample 1570021 | NCBI WGS metagenome assembly OGCI01 (sample SAMN06264664, study PRJEB24512) | hot springs metagenome | isolation source: Hot spring water | place: South Africa: Tshipise | collected 2015-06-21 | reverse complement strand
GCAACTCAGAAAACTGTTGACGGTCCTTCAAAGAAAGATTGGAGAGGCGGAAGAGCTGCCGCAATTAATATTATTCCTTCAACTACCGGAGCTGCTAAAGCAGTTGGTGAAGTTCTTCCAGCTGTTAAAGGTAAATTAACAGGAATGTCTTTCAGAGTTCCAACTGCTAACGTTTCTGTTGTTGATTTAACATTTAGATCGGTTAAAGAAACATCTATTAAAGAAATTGATGCGTTATTAAAGAATGCTTCTGAAACATATCTGAATGGAATTCTGGGTTATTGTAATGAAGAATTGGTTTCAACAGATTTCAATCATGATGAAAGATCTTCTATTTATGATTCATTAGCAACTCTTCAAAATAATTTCAAGGATGAAAAAAGATTCTTCAAAATAGTAGCTTGGTACGATAACGAGTGGGGATACTCTCACAGATGTGTTGACCTTTTGATGAAATTATCTAAAATGTAAAATTGTTAAATCAGAGAGTTTTGGCATCTGCTTAGCTCTCTGAGTTTTATTTCAAAATGTTATGGGAGAAATATGAACAAACTGAGTATTGATAAAGTTAATCTAAAGAGTAAAAGAGTTTTTGTTCGGGTTGATTTTAATGTTCCATTAGATGAGAACTTGAACGTTACTGATGATATTAGAATAGTTGAATCTCTTCCAACTATCAAAAAAATAATCAATGAAGGCGGAAAAGCAATTCTTGCTAGCCATCTCGGACGACCAAAAGGAGGGCCAAATCCTAAATACAGCTTGAAACCTGCGGCAGAGAGACTGTCCTATTTGTTAGGAAAAGAAGTTAAACTCGCACCAGATTGTATTGGAGAAGAAGTGAAAGCTATGGTTAATCAAATGCAGGATGGTGATGTTTTATTACTTGAAAATGTTCGGTTTCATCCTGAAGAAGAAAAAAATGATCCAGAATTTTCAAAGCAATTAGCTGAATTAGCTGACATTTATGTGAATGATGCATTTGGTAGTGCACATCGTGCTCACGCTTCAACTGAGGGAATCACAAAATATGTATCAACTTCTGTTGCAGGATATTTAATGCAAAAGGAACTCGATTATTTGGGAGCAGCATTAGCAAATCCTAAAAGACCTTTTACAGCAATTCTTGGAGGTGCTAAAATTTCCGGAAAGATTGATGTGATTAATAATCTGATTGATAAAGTTGATACCTTGATTATTGGTGGAGGGATGGCTTTTACTTTCTTTAAAGCTCAGGGAAAAGAAATAGGTAAGTCATTGTTAGAAGAAGATAAAATCGAATTGGCAAAAGAAATTTTAGAAAAAGTAAGTAACTCCAATGTAAAATTTCTACTTCCGATAGATGTAGTTGTTGCATCGGAATTCAATAACGATTCGCCTTCTTCAATTGTATCCATTGATGAAATTCCTGCTGATAAAATGGGATTAGATATTGGACCAAATACTTTCGAGCTATTAAAGAATGAAATATTGAATTCAAAAACGATAGTTTGGAATGGTCCAATGGGTGTTTTTGAAATGGACAATTTTGCAAAAGGCACTTTTGAAATAGCAAAAGCATTAGCAGAAGCCACCGAACAAGGTGCAATAACTGTTATAGGTGGTGGAGATTCTGCATCAGCTATTGCTAAAGCTGGATTGAAAGATAAAGTATCACACGTTTCTACAGGTGGTGGAGCTTCTCTTGAATTTCTTGAAGGGAAGATCTTGCCTGGTGTTGCAGCTTTAAATGATGAATAAATAAAGGATAAACTTTGAGTAATTACTATCAGCCAAGGGGAATATTTGGATTCAATTTGTTTCCGCCGGTAATCAAAAATTTATTGATTATCAACATAGCAGTGTTTTTTGTCCAGATCATTATGCAAAATCTAACTTTCAATGGAAATAATGCAGAAGGTATATTGATCAGATGGTTTGCCTTAAATCCTATTTTGGTTGATGAGACATATTCATATCCCTTCGCGTTTCAGATTTGGCAGTTGATTACTTATCAATTTTTACACGGAGATTTTAGTCACATTCTTTTTAATATGTTCGGTCTTTGGATGTTTGGTGCTGAGATTGAAAATATTTTTGGTTCAAGGAAGTTTTTAATCTTTTATCTGTTGGCTGGTGTATCTGCAGGAATACTTCATCTGTTTTTGTCACCACTACTGGGAAGTACTCCTGCGCCTACCATTGGTGCTTCAGGCTCTGTATTTGGGGTTTTAGTTGCATTTGCAATGCTGTTTCCGGATAGATACATATTCTTATATTTTTTAATTCCTGTGAAAGCAAAGTACTTAATTGGTTTTCTTATTGTCTTCGAATTTTTAGCTATTAACTCGGCGCAAAGCAATGTTGCTCATCTTGCTCATCTTGGTGGAGCATTGTTTGGCTTTCTTTATCTTTTACTTGATAAAAACTTTGATATCGAGTTAAAAAATGTTTTCAGGAGAGAGTACTATTACAGAAAAAATTACGGAAATAGGTATCAGGATTATTATACGCCTTCATCATCGAGAAGAAGAAATGATGATGTCGAAGAAGTAAAATACATAGACATCGAAGAGGAGGAGATAATTACTCAAAAGGAAATTGATGAAATTCTTGATAAGATCAGTAAGTCTGGCTATCAGAACCTTACTGAAAGGGAAAAAAGAATACTTTTTGAAGCAAGTAAGAAAATGAAATAATTTGAAAAGATTTTTCTTATCCACATTGTTTTTGTTTTTATTATTCGCTTGCAAAGACAAGCCCCCTGTTGATGAACACAAATTTATGCTGGTTTATATCGATTTAATTTCTTTCCCTGATACTCTCTACAATCAACCCGAAATGTTTGAAAAATTTAAAGAAGACGTTTTTGCTAAATATGGAATCAAAAAGGAAGATTATAAAAAAATGGTTGAATATTATAATTCTAAACCGGAATTATGGGAACAGTTTTTTCAAAAAGCAATCGAATACGTTGAAGCAAAATCTGATTCTTCATTCCTTAATTAGTTAACTCTTTTTGAATCTTAGCTAAAGCAATTCTCAACTCTGAAATACTGCAATCAATTTTAAATTCTTCGGCAAGTTTCTTTTTTATAAGCTTCAAATCTTTAATTTCCTTTTTAACAATTTCTCTTACTGCATCAATTTGGGTTTCAGAAATAATTTTTTCGAGTTTCAAATTTGGAATAATTGAAATCAGTGTTTCTATTTGCATTGATATTATTGCTTCGTCAAGATTTCTTAATTTAGAAATTTCTTTCAAATTATAACCCTTACTCAGCAGCTGATAAGTATCTTCAATGTTTTGAGGAATTTCTGATTCACTCGGAGACTTTTTTGAATCAAGATAGTTTTTGACTTCATTTAATATCTCTTCACCAATTTTATTAAAAATTCTGAAAGTGAACCCTTCAACACTCATCAACTTAAGTTTATTGTCTGGTTTTAGTTTTGAAATTCTGGCAAGAACAATATCAGGGCAAATCATATTTGGAGTCTGCATAAGTTTTTTTGAAACTTTTAATCTAACCTGAACCAATTTATTATAAAGTTCCAAATGGCTGAAAACATCATCATCAGATTTTGCTTCGGATTTCGGATTCTCATTGACATTTTCATACTCATATTTCTTAAATAAAACTTTATTGCAATTATCACACTTACCACAATTGTAATTTTCCGTTTCTTGTCCGAAATATTTCAAAATATATTTGAATCTGCATTCGTTTGTGTAAACCATATTTTTCATTTTTTCTAATTTATCGGAAGCAATCAAAAAGTATTTGTTTATCTCGGAATAATCGAGTTTAAGTTTTTCTTTCGGGACTCGTGGTTTTAATAATGTGACTGTTTCTTTTCCTTCGAAACAGTAGTAATCAATTATTCCAAAATCTTTTAAGAAATTCAGATAAAATTTTTGAGCATCTGTACTCAATCCTGTATTAGTTTCAATAAAATAATAATCAATACTTACTTTAGAAGTAAAAATTTTATTCCCATAAGTTCGCGCAAGGAACAAGATTAATAATTTTAATTCAGGACTAGAAAGACTTTTAACAAATCTTTTTACTTTGTCAGGAGTTTCCTTAAAAATCATAGAATCGGTAGTTATCAAACCCGAATTCACTTTCAGATATTCAGCTTTTTCTAAATATTTTAGTGAAGATTGTATTAATGCAGAAGATATAGACTTATTCAAATATGTTTTGAGATAATCGTAATTGATAGGAATTTCGTTGGTTATAATGTTACCAACTGCAAGCTGAACAGAGTCGCAAATCCCACTATAAACACTTTGAATAATTTCTTTCGTTGGATATGAATTATTAATAAAATATTTATGAACATCTGTATCTCTTTCTTTAAATAAAAGAAATACGTTTGAAGGCTTTCCATCTCTTCCGGCTCTACCGAATTCCTGATAGTAACTTTCAATTGTAGCAGGTATATCATAGTGAATTACCGTTCTGATATTTTTTTTGTCAATTCCCATTCCGAATGCATTTGTAGCGACAATTATCGGAATATTCCCTTCAATAAATTCTTCTTGTATTTTTTTTCTGATTATTGGATTCAATCCTGCATGATAAAACTCTGAGTTATATTTATTAAGATTCAAAAACTGATTTATCAATTCTGCTTTTCGTCTTACGGAAGTATAAATAAGAGTAGGAGTTGGATTAACTTTTAATATTTCTAAAAGTTTTTCTTTCTTTTTTGAAGTATTGAAAACATTTATTGAAATATTATCTCTTTCAAATCCCTTAACAATTAAAAGTGGTTCCTTTAATCCTAACTGCTCGATTATATCAAAAACTACTTCTGGTGTAGCAGTTGCAGTGAATGCAGAAACTTTTTTTATCTCAAGGAAATCAATAAAGTTTTTCAGTTTTGTGTAGCTTGGTCTGAAATTATGTCCCCATTCACTAATACAATGAGCTTCATCAATAAACAAGTACTCAGGATTTAATGATTTTAATCTTTCAGCGAATTCTTTTGATTGAAGTCTTTCAGGAGCGAGATAGAGCAGTTTGATTTTTTTTCCATTTATTTTTTGAAGAGTTTTTTCAATTTCAAACCATTCTAAAGTACTGTTAATAAATGCAGCAACCTCTTCTTTCTTATTGATCGAGTCCACCTGATCTTTCATCAAAGCAATTAACGGAGAAACCACAATCGAAAAATTTTCTGACATCAAAGAAGGAATTTGGTAGCAAATAGATTTGCCGGCACCTGTTGGCATAACTGCCAAAACATTTTTTGATTCAATGATTTTCGCAATGATTTCTTTTTGTGAAGATCGAAATTCATTAAATCCAAAATATTTCTTTAATGTTAATTCGGCTTTATGTAGCAATTCAGTCAATGAATAAAAGTCCTTTTAATTATCACTCTTAAAATATAACTCTTTAAGATATTTTAGTTCACTTGTTATTCCATTATCAGATAGATATATTTTCAATTATGAATTCGACTATTATAAAATTTATTTCAATACTAATTCTGATTTTTATTTTAGCAGGCTGTGCTACTTCGTCGGATTATCCAACAAAAAAAGAGGATAATCATAAAGGATTATTATCTGATAAAGAACGACAAAGACTAGCTTTGGAAAATGTAATTGATGGAAATATTCTGATGGCGAAATCAGACTACAGTCTTGCATTGAAGAAGTTTGAAACGGCTCTTTCTTACGATACCTCAGCAGGTATATGTTTTGCTCTTTCAAAAGCATATTTATTCAATAATAGATTAAATTCTGCTCTTCAGTTTGCAAACAAAGCAATTGAACTCGATTCATCTATTTCAGATTTTTATATCCTACTTTCAGACGTTTATAGTTTTGGAAAGAAGAAAAATTCGGCGATTGAAGTTCTGGAAAAAGCAGTTGAGAAATTTCCTGATAATTACCAACTGCAATACAAACTTGCCATTTTTCTTGAGGAAGATCGTCCTTTGCGTGCAATAGAATTATATGAAAAGTTGTTGAAATCGGTTGGGTCAGATTGGAATATCTTGGCAAGAATTTCTGATTTACAACGCAGACTTGGAAATATTAATGATGAAATTATCGCTCTTGAACGACTTCTGAAAATTGATCCGGGTAATAAAACCATTATAAAAAACCTTATTGATTTATATTTAATTCAAAATCGAAACTCTCAAGCAATTACTCTTATTGATGAACTTCTTGAATTAAATCCTGAAGACATTTCTTCCAGACAAAGAAAAATTGACTTATATCTAAATGAAAAAAAATGGGATAAAGTATATCAAGAAATTGAACTTATAATGAAATCTGATGAACTTGATTATCAGTCGAAATTCGATATCGGATATTTCTTTTTCGAAAAGTCTTTTCGTGATTCTTCAGCCTTACAGATATCTAAGATGATTTTCAACCAATTAGATAATGACACAAGTTACTGGCAGATTAAGTTGGTTTTAGGTGCAATAGCAATCAATCAACGTGAAGATTTAAAGGCAATAGAATACTTTAAATATGTAACAGAAAATGCTTACTGGAGTGTTGATTCGTGGGTGAGATTAGGTGCACTTCATTTCGATAATAAAAAATACTACGAAGCTGAAAAAATTATGCTTGAAGCAGTGGAGCTTTTTCCAAATGATTATTTTATCAATTTTATTTTAGGATTATCACTTGCTCAATTAGGTAAAAACGATACAGCAGCTATTTATTTGAAGAAATCTGTTAATCTAAATCCACGCGATGTTAATACAATTAGTGCGTATGCTTATACTTTGAGTCAATTGAAAGAACAAGATTCTGCAATAACTTATCTGGAGAAAGCCTTATTCTTAAATCCAAATGAAGTTAATGTACTAGGAACTTTAGCTCTGATTTATAATGAAAAAAAGTTTTATGATAAAAGCGATAGCCTGTATGAAAAAGCATTACTAATTAGTCCTGATGATGCAATAATAAATAACAATTATGCTTATTCACTATCTACAAGAGGTTTACAACTTGAGCGTGCGCTTCAGATGGTAAACATTGCTTTAGAAAAGGATTCATTAAGCTCTGCTTTTTTGGATACGAAAGGATGGATTTTATATAAACTTGGTAGATATGAAGAAGCAAAATTTTATGTTGAAAGAGCTGTTGAAGTCGGAACTCAAAGTGCGGTGATTATTGATCATTTGGGAGACATCGAATTTAAGTTAGGTAATATTGAGCGTGCGAAAGAGCTTTGGAGAAAAGCATTCGATCTTGATCCATCAAAAACTGAAATCGAACTAAAAATTATTAAAGGTGAAATTTGAAATCATTTATGTTTATCAGAATAATCATCTTGTTGATTTTAACAATTACATTTTTGAGCTGCGTTCCGTCCCGACCCGGCGACGACGTAGAAATTTTATCAGCAGATAGATTAATTAATAAGTTAGAAGCCAACAGAAGAAGGATTAAAAATTTTGAAGGCACAGGAACTTTAATAGTAAATACACCAACTTTAGAAAATTCAGCAAATTTCAGAGTTGTTTTAGTAAAACCTGACTCAATCTTTTTCAACGTATTAGGTCCATTTGGAATTGAACTCGGACAAGCTTTGGTAACTGATAAAGAATTTATTTTTTATGACGCCTTGTCAAACACAGCTTACACTGGAGAAATTGATAGTGAGGTTCTTCAGAACATCTTCCGTATTGATTTACCATTCCGAGATATAATTGATGCATTAACTGGCTCTGTTAATCTAACGAAACAATTATATAAATCTCCTGATAAGTTTAATGTAATTTATGATAAGTACCAACTTTCATATTTTGATTCATTAAACGGCATCACTACTAATTACAAAATTGATGTAAGAAGATTGGGAATTACTGAATATGAATTAAAATCCGCTGATTCAAAATTTGAAGTCATTGGCAACTTTTCTGATTTTGAAGTGTTAGAAAACGTCGCTATTCCATATAAAATAGTTGTTTCAAATAAATCCTCAGGACAAAGAATTGAAATCAACTATAAGAAAATTAATGTCAATAAAAGAAACTTGTTTATAGATTTCATATTACCGGATGATGTGGATATAGTTAAATGGTAAATAAGATAGACATTTTCCTATTCGTTCTTCTGTTTAGTTTTATTCTAATAGCTCAGTCAAAAGAGATAGAAGAAAAAACAAAAAGACTTGATGAATTAAGGAACGAGATTCAAAAACTTGAGAAAGAACTAGAAAGCAAAAAAGAGCAAGAAAAGAACACTTATTCAAATTATACAAATCTGAGCAAACAAAAATTTTACTTTGAAAAGATTATCAGTACACTCAGAAAAGAAGAGACTTCAAAATCACAGCAAATTGAAAAAATTAAATCCGAAATGAAATCAAAAGCTAATCAGATAAATCAGATTAAATCAGAATATTCCAAATATGTTGTTTATAATTATAAGTTTGGAAGAATTTCTGAACTTGAGGCAATTTTGAATTCAAAAAATCTGAGGCAAGCAATTTTTCGGATTAAATATCTGCGCGATTTTTCTAAAAGAAAACAAAATGATTTAATGGTTCTGAATTCCAGATTGAATGAGCTCTCTAATCTTCAAAGTAATCTTGAAAAGGAAATTGAAGAAAAACGTTTATTAACAGCTGAAAAAAACAAAGAATTATTCTCTCTCAATGATAAAATAAATTCTGAACAAAAATTACTAAGCGAACTTAGAAAAGACAGAACAGTTATTTCAAAACAAATTTCTGATAAAAAGAAATCAGAAGTTGCTATAAAGAATCTCATTGAAAAACTGATTGCAGAAGCTCAAAAACCAAGGGTGGTTGAAAAAAAGAATCCTGAAAAAATTATTTCGACGAATGAAACAAATGAAGAGAAAGTGTTTGATGATGAATTTCTTACAAGTTCAGTATCATTCAGCGAACTGAAAGGAAGATTGTCGTTCCCAGTAAGCAGAGGAAAAATCATATCAGATTTTGGCACTCAAAAAAATGTGAAATTGAGAACATTCTCTGTTAATTACGGAATTGATATTCTATGTAATGATCCTTTAGTAAAAACTGTCTCAGATGGAATTGTAAGTGCTATTGAATGGCTGCCGGGTTATGGTACTGTGGTAATCATTACGCACAAAGGAAATTACAGAACAGTTTACGGACATCTTGAAAATATTCAGGTGTCCGAAAATCAGAGAGTTTCTGCTGGTAGTGTTATTGGTTCAGTCAGCAATAGTTTGGAAGGACGAGTGTTACATTTTCAGATTTGGAATGGTCGTCAAAGTGTTGATCCTATCACTTGGCTTAAAAAATAATTTAAAGTGAATTTTCTTAGCAATAAAATACAGAACAATAAAGTTTTATTATCCAATATAGGCTCACTTTCTGTTGTTCAATTGATTAACTATTTAATTCCTTTAATCACTCTTCCTTATGTTGTTCGAGTTTTAGGTCCCGAGAATTTTGGCGTTGCAAGTTTTTTTATCGCTTTCATAAACTATTTAACTTTAATTACTGATTACGGATTTAATTTTTCAGGTGTGCGAGATGTATCAATTAACCGGAATAATCCTGAAAAACTAAGTCAAATTTTCTCATCAATATTTTACACGAAAGTATTTTTATTTCTTATCTCCGTAATATTACTTTCAATTTTTGTCTTAAACTTTCAATTGTTAAATAAAAACATATCTATCATAATTATTCTCTTACTGAATGTTGCCGGTAATTTGTTCTATCCTCAATGGTTTTATCAAGGTTTGGAAAATACAAAAGCATTACCGCTAATCAACTTAATTCCGAAAAGTTTGGGAGTAATTTCGATATTTATTTTTGTTAAAAGTTCATCTGATTTGTATTTATATATTTTTATAATAAGTATTGTAAATTTTGTTTTATCAGTTGCTGCCTTTTTATATTCATTCTCATTGACTGAACTAAAATTATTGAATTTTGACTTTAACGAAATTGTTCAGCAATTAAAAAATAGTTGGAAGTTATTTTTATCAAGTATTTCAATGAATTTTTATACTACAACGAATGTGGTAATTTTAGGATTACTTACAAATGAAAGCGCTGTTGGAATTTATTCTGCTGCTGATAAAATCAGATTGGCAATGCAAGGTTTGTTTGCTCCAATTTCTCAGAGTGTTTTTCCAAAAGTAAATTATTTAGCACTACAATCAGTAAACTCTTTCATAAATTTCAATAAAAAATTATTAAGTGTTCAATCAACTTTCGCATTTTTAATCTCTCTACTAGTTTTTATTTTCTCACCGCAATTAGTCGAACTAATTCTTGGTCCTCAATATCAAGGTTCTGTAAATGTTCTAAAAATTCTTTGCTGGCTTCCTTTCATTATATCAATTAGTAATGTATATGGAATTCAAATTCTGTTAGCTTTGAAAGAAGACAAAAAATTTCTTCAGGTAGTTTTTTCAGCCTCTTTAATAAGCGTAATATCAGTTTTGATTCTTACAAGTTTATATAATGAAATTGGAACAGCTATAACTTTTTTAATAACTGAAATTTATGTAAGCAGTTTGATGTACATTTTTTATAAAAGAATATTGAAGAAAAATGAAGTATGATTATTTAATTGTAGGTGCTGGATATGCAGGTTCTGTTTTTGCAGAAAGATTAGCAACTCAATTGAATAAAAAAGTTTTGATTGTTGAAAAAAGAAATCACATTGCTGGAAATGCTTATGATGAATTAGATGAATATGGAATACTTGTTCATCGTTATGGACCCCACATCTTTCATACAAATAGTAAAGAAGTATTTGATTACTTGTCACACTTTACAGAATGGCAATTTTATGAGCATAAAGTTCTTGCAGCATTGAATGGTGAATTATATCCAATTCCGATTAACAGAATCACCGTTAATAAATTATATGGAAAAAATTTTCAAACAGAGGAAGAAGTAAAAAATTATTTCCAGTCAGTTAGAGAAGAAAAAACTATAATTCTAAATTCTGAAGACATTATTGTAAGTCAGGTTGGCAGAGATTTATTCGAAAAATTTTTCAGACATTACACAAAGAAACAATGGAATTTAGAGCCGAAAGAATTATCGCCATCTGTTTGCGGTCGAATTCCAGTAAGGTTTAATGATGATTGCAGATATTTCACGGACACATATCAGTTTATGCCCAAAGATGGTTATACAAAGATGTTTGAGAAAATGTTGAGTCATAAAAACATAGAAGTTGTATTAAATACAGATTACAAAAAAGTAATAAACGATATTAAATTCGATAAGATGATATACACAGGACCAATAGATTATTTCTTTGATTATATGTTTGGCAAGTTACCTTATAGGTCAATAAGATTCGAGTTCAGGAATTTCAATCAAGAGTATTTCCAATCTAATTCAGTTATAAACTATGTTGAGCCAGATGTTGATTTTACTCGCGTTTCTGAGTACAAGTATTTTACCAATCAAAAAGCTGATTCAACAACAGTTTCATTTGAATATTCTCAAAAAAATGGTGAACCTTATTATCCTGTTTTAACAGAACAATCAAAATCCTTATTTAAAGAATATGAGAATGAGACTAAAAAGCTAAGAGCGGTTAGTTTTGCTGGTCGATTAGCCACTTTTAAATACTATAATATGGATCAGATAGTGGCTTATGTTCTCAAGAATTTCAATAATCTAATTTGAGATTTAACAGATGAAAAAAATAGTTTTTTCTTCTTTTACTAAATATCCTTCTGAGTCTGTCGGTGGTCCAAATAAAATAATTTATCAGATAATAAAAAGATTGAATAAAGATAGCTTCAACGTTGAGTTCATGTCTGCAGATTATAAACTGAATTCGGATCAAATAAAAAATTTGATTGAAGATCATTTTAGATTTAACACCATAAAAAAAATGGGGGAGAGATTTTATAATAAATATTTTCTTGCGAGAAAACTTTTTACATCATCATTATATCTTAAATATTATTTTTTCAAAAAGCATAAAAAATGGAGTTTGATAAATGATGAAGGTGATATTCTTCATTCTCACGATTCATTTTCTTTTTACTATTTATATAAAAATTTCAATAGAAAACTCCTTACTATTCATAGTAAAGGACGAATAGTTGATGATTTAACTGATTTCTTTCCTCAACTTAAGAATAATAAAAAACTTTTAGAAAATCTGAATCAAAGAGAGATTGAATCTATAAAAAATGCGGAAGTAATTGTCTTCCCTAGCAATGCTGCGAAAGAATTATTTTTCGAAAAGATGTCTGAAAAAGAGCTCAAAGAAAAATCGCTCGTAATTCATAATGGAGTTGATGTTAAATTAATTCAATCAATTGAACTGAAACCAGAGCATTTGAAATTAAAAGAAAAAAATAAAAAACTTTTTCTTACTGTTTCAAAATTATCGAAAATTAAAAGAGTGGATTTAATTATTAAATCAATTAAAGAGTTAAAGGAGAAAAAATTTCCTGCTAAGTTAATTATTATCGGCGAAGGACCTTTGGAAAATGAGCTGAAACAACTTTGTGAAAAACTTCAACTCACCAATGATGTGATTTTTATGTCATCAAAAAGAAATGATGATGTTATAAGTTTAATGAAATGTGCCGATGCTTTTATAATGGCTTCAGAGAAAGTAATATTTGATATGGTTGTATTGGAAGCTTTAGCTTGTGGATGCAGAGTAATTGTAAATAAAGATGGTGGGAATTGTGAAATTATTGATGATGGTGTGAATGGTCATTTAGTTGATATAAAAAGCTCGACTGATTTGGCAGAAAAAATCTTCTCAATTGATTATGAAAAAAATTTAGACTACTCTGAAACTTGGCAAAAGATTGATATTGAAAATATGTTCAATAATTATCTAAATCTTTATAAGTAAAGTAATGATAAAAATCTGTCACATAGTAAATGTTATAACTGGGAAGACAGATGGAGTTTTTACTCATATTAAATCGCTTGTAACAAACTTAAATAAAAATAAATACGAACAAATTTTAGTATATCAGGGCGGAGGAATTGTAAAAGAACAATTAAATATCAAGATTTACGAAGTTCCTGAATTATCTAAAAAATTTTCCGTCAAAGCTATAATCAAAATCATTAAGATTTGTAGAGAGAATAATATAGATATTATTCAAGCTCACGTTGTTAAACCATACCTGCTCTCAGGTGTTGCAAATTTTATTTTGAATAAAAAATTAATTTTTAATTATCACGGTTTGTTCATTAAACAGAATAAATACTATAATTCAATAGGTAAGGTCCTTTTATATTCGATTCACATATTTATATGTTTATTCCGTAAAGTTGATTTAGCATTAGCGCCATCTATTTATAGTAAGAAAATTTTATTAGAAGAGACTCAGCTTTTCCCTAAAGTGATGCACTATTATAACGGATTTAATTGTAATAGTTTAATTAAAATCAAAAAAAGTGTAAATAAAATCCGAAGTATATTTACCATTGGTATTGTAGCCCGTTTAGAAATTCAAAAAAGATTAGATAGAGCTTTAATAATAATTAAAAAATTAACAGAACATGTTGAAAACTTTAGGGTTGTTATATATGGCGATGGACCTTTAGAAAGTAAATTAAAATCATTAGCTGATGAATTAGAAATTACTAATTTCATAGAATTCAGGGGATATTACAGAGAGATTATAGAGGAATATAAGAATTTTGATATATTATTTTTTACTTCAGATTGGGAGGGATTACCGCTTTCGGTATTTGAAGCCATGGCTAATGCAGTGCCAATAGTCTCCACCAATGTTGGAGGTATCCCGGAAATTTTGATTGAAAATAATTGTGGATTTGTGTTTGATAAAAACAATATTGATGAAGGAACAAATTATATTCTTAAACTTATGAACGATGCAAATCTAAGAGAAAAGATGGGAGAAAATGGAAGAAAAGCTATTGAAACAAAATACAATATTGAAAATTTTATTCAATCTTTCGAAGAGTTTTATTCAGATTTGATGAATGAAAAGTAAAATTAAAGTACTACATATCTCACCCTTTTATGATTATTCCTGCGGAGTAAGTAAATATCTTTCAATTCTTTTTAAGGAATTCTTAGATGCTCAGGAATTTGAAATTCACTTTATAACAAATGGTGGCGATAAAATACAAGAACTTAAAAATTTCAATATTAAATACGATATTATTCCCTTTAATAAAGGTCTTAAAAATTTTTTTTATTTGATATCATTTCGGGAAAAATTATCCAAATACATCTCCGAGAATCAGATAGACATCATTCATACACATCATCGATTTCCCGAATATGTAGTATCCACTTTATCCAAAAAAAATAAATATAAAACAATTTCAACTGTTCATAGCATTACAAGAGGATTGGAATTTTTAAGTTACAAATCATCCAAAATCATTGCGGTAAGTAATGCAGTTAAAAATAATTTGATAAAGCGCTACAGAGTTTCAGAAAATAAAATTGTTCAATTATATAATCCTATTGTTAAAGAAATAAATAAGATTGATAAAGCTATTGCCAAAAAAGAACTTGAAATTGGTTTAGATAAAAAAGTTATTTTTTTTATTGGAAGGATTTGTAAAGACAAAGGAGTTGATTTGCTTATCAAAGCATTCAGTTTGTTAGATGACGAAAGTCTTCTTCTTGTTTTATTAGGAAAAATTTATGACATTGATGAAAGTTTAATTAAATGCGATAAAAGAATAAAATATTTTTCTTCTCAACCTGAAACTTCAAAATTTTATTCTGCGGCAGACATTTTAATTCTTCCTTCGAGATTTGATTCTTTCCCATTTACTATGCTTGAAGCTGGTTTATATAAGGTCCCATTTGTTGGCTCTGACGTTGATGGAATTAAAGAATTTATAACTCACAATGAGGACGGTTTGTTATTTCAGAAAGAAAATGTTTCAGATTTGACTCAAAAATTAAAACTCTTATTAAACAATGATGAATTAAAAATGAAAGTTGCAGAAAATCTTTATCAAAAAGTAAATAAGCTCGATGACCCAAAAGAGTATGTGAACAAATTAAAATCAATTTATTCAGAACTTTTGAATGGAAATACTCATTAAACTTCAAATTGAGCAAAACGAGATAATATCTAAAACTACTCAAGTAATTGATAAAAAAGAATCTTTTCTTCTAACATATTTTAATGTGCATTGTTACTATATCTATTCAAAAAATAAAGAGTATAAAAGATTAATTGACAATGAATTCATAACTTATCCGGATGGCACCGGGTTGTGGATTATGCTAAATAAAATTGGAAGAAAATATCCACGATTCAATGCAACTGATTTGAATTATTTGTTAATGAATTACTTAATTGAAAACAATAAATCTGTTGTAATTATTGGTGGGAATTTTGAAGAAAGGGATATTAAAGACATTTGTCTTGAAAGAAATTTAAATCTGGTAAGATATTTTAATGGATATATTGATAATCAATTCATTCTCAATGAAACTCAATATGTTAGCGCTGATGTAATTTTAATTGGAATGGGAGTACCCAAGCAAGAAGTTTTAGCATATGAGATTTCAAAGATTCAAAAATCTTCGGTTGTTATTTGTGTCGGTAATTTTTTTGAATTTTATTTTGGCAAACAAAAAAGAGCTCCACTTTTTATGCAAAGAATTGGACTTGAGTGGCTATATAGATTATATCTCGAACCTAGAAGATTATTTTTTAGATACACTGTGGAGAATTTATATTTTTTTTGGAAGACATTATTTATTAAAAAATAAATGATTGAAAGAATTTCATCAAAAATTGTTTTAACTGTTGCCATTTTATTTCTATTACTGTTTCTCCCAATTTATTCTTTATTCCTCAAGAATTATTTTATCTTATACTTCCTTAATTCAAATAATCACATTGATCAAAAGTATTATCTTGATATATTTAACCATCTTGAATTTTCAATTCTCTTTACAATATTATTGCTAATAATTATAAAATTATCAGCGAACAGGATATTAACTTTAATAAAAAATCTCTCCCTTCAAAGATTACTTTATTATCTGATAATATTTCAATCAATTACACAATTCGTAAATACATTCCTGATAGAGACAATTCAACATTCCGATTCGGCTTTCTATTTAAGTCACGGAATACGATTAGCTGAAACAGGCAGTTATTTATCTGCTCAAGGAAATTTTACTGCATTCTGGCCAGTCGGAATCCCTTTTATAATTTCTTTATTTCATAATCTTGGATTGCCGGAAATTTTGTCTTTCCAAATGATGAATATTTTACTCTCATCGGTATTGTTGATTTTATTCAAATTTTCTCTAAAAAATATTTTGAATGAAAATGAATTAAAGTTGTTTCTGATTTTATTTACGTTATTTCCCAATAATCTTTTAATAAGTCAGTCAATTTTGACAGAATTACCTTATTTGTTTTTGGTATGGATGAGTTTCTTCTTAGTTTTTTATCAATCGAATAAGTTTGTTAAAACAAGGTTTTTCTTAGTTGGAATTATAACAGGAATTAACATTTTAGTTCGAGCAAATGCAATAATGATGATTCCAATAATAATTTTGACTTTAATAAAATTTGATAAAAAATACTTTTCAAAAATTTTGCTATTTGTTTTAGGTTCAATAATAATTGTATCTCCGTGGGCATTAAGAAATTATCAACATTTCGGCAAGGCAGTTATCAGCTCCACAAATGGTGGATTCAATTTTTTAATGGGTAATCATATAAATTCAAGCGGGAAAATAAATTTTGATTTCGAATATGATATAACAAATAAAAACGAAGTTGAAGAATCTGATAAAGCTTACAAACAAGGCATTGATGATATGATAGAAAATCCAGTTAAAACATTGATTAGACTACCTAAAAAAATATTCTGGTCATATTGGAGAGGTGATTTTTCTTTAACCTGGGCTTTGAAGGAAACCAAAAATGAAATTTCTCCAATAATTAAATCCTTTTTATTCTTTTCGAATAATCTTTATTTTTATTTAATAATAACGGTAAGTTTATTAGGATTTATTAAAATTCCGAAAGGTTTTATTTCTAATAAACAAATATTTTTTCTAAATCTTTATTTTATTGTCAACCTTTTAATGATTCTTATTTATGTAGGCAGTGAACGTTATATTTATTCTGTTTTCCCATTGCATATTTTATATTTTATAAAAAATTTTAAGATAGAAAAAAACTAAAGGGCATTTATGAGATTATTCCTTTTTATTCTTTTAATAAATGTGAATATATTCTCTCAGATATATGTTAATTTTAATGAGGCAGGTGATAAGTCTCTTCAATATTCAATTACAATAAAAAACGATACACCAATTTTAGTTGATGAAAATGGTGAAAAATATCTCCATTTCGTTGGTGCTAATTTGGAAGACGAGCCCGGAAAACCTGCATTACCTCAGAGAACTTTAATTTTTGCAATTCCACCCGACTCAAAAGCGAAAGTAGAGATTTTTAATCAGTCGTATCAAAATTATTCAGATGCCAAACCAATATTAACAAGACAATTAGAATTAGAAGATGAACTTATTCAATATTCCAAAGTAGAAATTGATAGAAAATATCTTGTTAATGATGTTTATCCGGAAAAAGAATTTGAAATTTCAGGTTATACATGGATTAAAAATTTTTATTGTGTAATAATTACCCTTAATACCCATCGTTTTTATTGGAAAAGAAGAGAGATAACCGAACTCACTAATTTTCAAATTGAATTGACTTTCGATAAAACTATACAATCGACCTATAATGCAAATGAATTTACCGATGATGAAAATCTGAAAGATATCATTATCAACTACGAACAAGCTAAAAATTTCAGATCTAAACCACCCGAATATTCTGCATCAGATACCACAGGAAATTGGATTGATTACGATAGAACTTATGTCAAGCTCGGAATTCCAAGAGATGGAATTTACAGAATAACTTACAATGAGTTTCAAAACTATGGAGTAAGCACTACTAATATTAATCCAAAAACCTTTAAGATTTTCAACAAAGGCAATCAAATTCCCTTACGAGTTGTGGGTGAAGAAGATTTTAGTTTTGATCAAGGAGATTTTATCGAATTTTACGCCACTAGAAATTATGATTCATCAGGTTATCGGACGATAGTTTCTCTTGGACAAGACTATAAAAACTTTATGAACCGTTATACTGATACAAATTTTGTCTTTCTAACTTGGGGTGGTGCGAATGGTCAAAGGAATGTTAAATTTAACGGGACATCATTGAATTCAAACGATTCTCTCATTTCACATAGAGCATTTCTTCATCTTGAATCTGATGTCAGGCTTTGGTATTATGACAATGTTTCAGTAAGAGTAAATTTACCACAATGGCAGGAAAATAAAGTCTGGACTTGGTTAACTTTAGGACGAGGTGGAACAACTAATATTGCTTTTAATGCCAGTAACATTGTTCCAAATTCATCTGTTAAATCTTATGTCAGACTTATAAGTAATGCTTCTAATATTTCTTTAAATGCCCATAAAATAGGTGTGGGATTTAATAATAATACAGTTCTTGATTCAGTGATTTTTAACTTTAAGCAAACAGCTAATTTATTTAGTACTCACAATTCAAGTGTTTTGAATAATGGTAGTAATCAGTTAAGATTGTTTGGAATGCCAACTTCAGCTTCATTTTATACTGTTTTAATAGATTGGGCAGAGATTGAATACTTAAGATTTAATCACTTAGCCAACGATTCGCTTTACATTCATGTTCCTGAAAATGTTTCGACTGGTATTAAAGCAGTAGTGATTTATAACGCTTCTGGTTCAGCAAGTGATTATTTGATATATAAATTAAAATCTAACCAAAAGTTTATTGAAAATTTCAATCTTATAAATAATACTATTGTTTTTTATGACACTGTAAGAGCTAATGATCAATTTTTCATAATCAAACAGAATAAAGTTTTAACACCTAGATATTATTATACAAAGCAATTTGTTAACTTACGAAGCAATCAAAATGCTGCCGACTATATTATCATTTCCAACAAGCTACTTCAGGAAAGTGTAAATTCTTACAAAGCATTTATTGATCAGAATTACAATCTAAGAACAAAACTCGTTTTCGTTGATGATATTTTTGATGAATTTGGTTATGGCAATCCTGAGGCTGAAGCGATTCAAAGATTTCTTAAAAAAGCTTACGATTCGTGGGTAAGTCCTGCTCCTTCTAATGTTTTTTTAATTGGTGATGCGAATTATGATTACAAAGATGTTTGGACAGATCTTTCCTTCAGAAGAAGAAATCTGGTTCCTTCTTACGGTCAACCTGTAAGTGATTCTTGGTATGTGATGTGGGATCCACAGAATCCTATTTATCCTCAAATGAATATAGGGAGACTTGCTGCAAGAAATAATTCTGAAGTATTACATTATCTATCTAAACATCAAGCGTATTTAAATAAAGGTTTTGATGATTGGAATAAAAGATTTTTGCTTTTTAGTGGAGGTGATCCAACAAAATTATCAGAGTTGTTAGAAATTCGGAGTAAACATCAACAGCTTTTTGATAATGTATTACTTCCTTCACCAGTAGGCGGAACAGGACGTCATTTTTATAAAACTGTAAATCCAAATTCTAATTTTGGACCTTTTCCACCAGAAGTTGTTCAAAACGCAATTGACTCAGGTGCAGTTTTTATATCCTACATTGGTCACTCAGGTACTCAAACCTGGGACAATGGAATTGTGAATGTGCGTGATCTGAAAAATTTATCACAAAATAAAAAACCTTTGATAACAGATTTCGGATGTTCAACCGGAAGATTTGCAGAGCCAGATATAGAGAGTTTTGGAGAGGTGTTTACTAATGCAAGTATTGATGGACAAGCTATTGCTTATGCGGGTAATTCATCATTCGGTTATTTATCAACATCTCTTAGGTTTCCGGAATATTTTTATTCACAACTTTTATTAGACACTGTCAAAGAATTCGGAGCTGCACATAATCTTGCCAAAATCAAACAGTTAGTTTTAACCGGAACAGGTGATGTTAATAAAGTTTTTACTTATTGTAATATATTATTTGGTGATCCGATAATCAAAATGAAAGTCCCCGCAAAACCCAATTTATTTATCAATAATAGTTCAATAAAGATTAATAATAATTTCCCTAATGATTCAGAGGACTCTCTTTCTATTGATATAAATTTTTATAATTATGGAATAGTTAGTGCTGATTCTTTCAATATTTCAATTAAAGATTTTTATAAAGATTCAATTAATTTCAATTATAATTTAAGATTAGCAATTCCACGTTATAATTATCTAATAAGAACTAAAATTCCTATTAAAAGTAAACCGGGTAATCATAGATTGGAAATTCAACTCGACTTGAATAATGAAATAAATGAAATTTATGAAGATGATAATTATGTTTCACTGAATTACAATGTGTTTTCAACTTCAGTTTTGCCTTTGGAAAAGGAGAAATTTTACATATCTAAAAAAGACAGTTTGCTCATCATAAATCCTTCATTCAAGGTTACTGAAAGTTTTGAGCAGTTACATTTGCAAGTTTCTGATAATATTGAGTTTAATAATCCAATTGATATAATAAAAAATTTTGATACTCTTTATTCTAAAATTGAATTACCACTTTTATCTCAATCATCAAGATATTATTGGAGAATAAGAGTAAATAGTCCAAATTCTCAATGGTCTGAAGTTTATTCTTTTTCTAATGTAGAAAACTCTTTTGATTGGTATTTAGATTCTACTTTTAGAATAAATGATATTCAAACTCAGAATGTTCGTTTTAATCCAGTTACAAAATCCTGGGATTTGGATTTTAATAATAGCACTCTAAAAATTCAATCTGCGGGAGCTACAGCAGGAAAATTTGCTACAATGATTTACAATGGTCAACAACTATTGTCAAATACTTTTTTCTGGGGAATTGTTACTGCTCGTATTGATACTATAACATTTCAACCATTTGATTTCCGTTATTTTGTATTTCCAAATCCGCCTTCTGGTGATTCATTAAAAGCTTATATTGATAATTTACCAGTGGGAACACACTTAGTAATGGCTGTAAGTGATGATGCTGCTCAATCTGTTTTAGGTTTTTCAAGCGGAACACCAGTAAGAAATGCCATCAAAACCTTAGGAAGTCTATACATTGATAGTGTAATGTACAGAGAATCCTGGTGTATGATTGGAAGAAAAGGTGCACCGATCGGCTCTGTTCCTGAGGCTTACAAGAAAAGATTTGAGGGAATAGCAGAAATTGAAGTTAGTAAATCTGTTTTAAGTGATTCCGGAACAGTTGTTTTTCCATTGATAAGTAATTCAAGTCAGTGGCAGGATGTATTCAAAAATACAAATCAACCGGCAGGTACGAATTTAGTTTTTAATCCACTCGGAGTTAAAGTAGATGGTAGTGTTGATAGTTTAGAAGCTGTTACATTTATAGGTGATTCTACTAATATTTCTTATATCAATCCTTCAGTATATCCTAAGATTAAATTGCAGGCAAAATTATATCGTAATCAAAATTATGAAAGTCCCTCAATTAATTCATTAGGAGTAAGGTACAAAGGATTACCAGAGTTGGCAACTAATTATCAATTAGTAAAGACTAATAAAGATACCGTAGAATTTAATGATTCATTGAAAATAAATTTTGGATTTATGAATCTCGGAGAAGTTTCAGCTGATTCGTTCAAAGTCCAATTATCGGTTATACGAAAAGATAATTCTGAACGGGTAGTTTTTGATTCACTATTTACATCGCTTGGCTCATTCGAGAGTTATTATGGATATTATCATTATAAAAATGATACTTCCGATGGAGTTGGTCAATTGTTCTTTAAACTTGTTTTGGATTACGAAAACAAATTAAAAGAATTATCCAAGTTGAATAATTTTTATTCTATTCCATTTTACGCTAAACCCGATACAAACACTACGTCTCTGACTACAGCAAATTTGACAAAAGTTCTTTTTGATGACTTACACATTTACAGTGGTGATTATACTTCAAATAATCCAGAAATTAGAATTGAGATTAAATATGGAGCACGTTATCCTGTTTATGATACAACAGCAATAAAATTTTATTTAGATAACAGACTTATTCATTATAACTCAATGCAGATAGAAAATGATTCAGCAACCAGAACTCTGTTAGTTAAGTTTAAACCGTTTTTATCTGACGGTGAACATAGTTTAAGAATAGTAGGCGAGAATTTGATAAATAAGATTAACAGTGATGATAGATATGAATTAATTTTTAATGTTTCCTCAGAACTTGCATTGATTGATTTATATAATTATCCCAATCCTTTCAAAGACAAAACATATTTTACTTTCAGACTTCCACAAATTCCAGATGAAGTGAGAATAAAAATATTTACAGTTGCAGGACGACTTATAAAAGAAATAAATGTTCCCGCTGGATTATTGAACAATACATTTAATACAATAGAATGGAATGGTCAGGATGAAGATGGTAATACAATTGCTAATGGTGTTTATATTTATAAAGTGATTATCCGAAAAGGTGATAAAGTTCAGACTGCAGTTCAGAAATTGGCAATATTGAAGTAATTTTGAATATGAAAAAATTAATTGCTTTTTCATTTTTAGCATTTATTCTTTTTTACGCCAAAATTACTCCACAGAGTAATTCAGATAATTATGGCAATAGCTTAACTAATAACACACATGATGAACCTCTTCCTGTTACTTTGATATACTTTGAAGGTTATGCTTTCAGTGATAGAATATTAATTCGATGGGGTACGGCTACGGAGATTAATAATTATGGATTTGATATTCAGCGCTCCAAATTGCAGCCATTAGTCTGGGAAACCATTGGCTTTGAATTCGGACACGGAAATAGTAATTCACCAAAACATTATACATTCTGGGATACAACAGTTGTAGATACTTCAATTTATGTTTATAGATTAAAACAAATAAACACCGATGGTTCATTTGAGTATTCTGATACTATTCACGTGAATTTTCACGTAACGAGTGTTGAATATCAATTCTCAGAGATTCTTCCCGGATCTTTTCATCTCGGTCAGAATTTTCCAAATCCTTTTAATCCATCAACACAAATTTTTATTTCAGTTGTAAAACCATCAAATGTTTCCGTAAAAGTTTATGATATCCTTGGAAAAGAAATAGCAACTTTGTTAAATGACTTTCTATCAGCTGGTTTATATTTGTTGAAATTTAATGCACCGTCAGATTTGTCAAGTGGTGTTTATATCTACCAAATGAGTGCTGATGGATTTATTCAAACAAGAAAAATGATACTTAAAAAATAGGTGAATTATGAAAAACTTTTTATTTAGATCAACTTTATTAGCGTTACTTAATTGCACGCTAATTTTTTCTCAAACTTTTAATTATCCAAAACCCGATGAGGGGAATATCTCTGGTGGATTTGGATTAAACTGGATTGATAATAAACCTCATTATAGAATTGGATTTCAACCTGAAATTTCATTTATGAATTTCGGTGTTGGTTTAGATTTAATTCTTGATTTCGAATCTTCAGGTAAATTAAGAAAAGAAAACTTTAATGAATTCACAGATTATCTCAGTATCATTCGTTATATCCGATATGGAATGAAAGATGAACCTGTTTATTTGAGACTTGGCTCGTTAGGCTACTATTCGCTTGGTCACGGAACGATAATGAACAATTACAATAATAGTCCCACTTTCGATAACAGAAGAATTGGTCTTGTTTCAGATATAAATTTCGGGAAATTCGGATTTGAGTCTATTTACAGCTCATTTGGTCAAGCTGGAATAATGGGAGTCAGAGGTTATGTTCTTCCGATTCAATTTACTTCAGCTTCAAATCTGCCAATAATCAGCAATTTAGAATTAGGTCTTACTCTTATCTCTGACTTTAATAGTTTAGCCAGAGTTGATAGTGGTTTTTTTGATTCAAAAGGAGAATTCAAAGTAGTTAAAGATGGCGGAGATGTTTCTTTCGTCGGGTTTGACGTTGGACTTCCTTTGATTAAATCTGCTTCGACAAAAATTTTATTGTACTTTGATTATAACAAAATGATGAACTTCGGAAGCGGTATTGCAACGGGTGTTCAATTCAATTTTAATGGACTTGGATTGGTTTCTCTGTCATCCAAATTAGAAAGAAGAATCAACAACGGAAAATATTTACCAGCTTATTTCAATTCTTTGTATGAAATTGAAAGATTCAAAGGGAACCCTACTTCGAATACATATATCACAAAAGTTGATTTGGTTAACTCCATTACTGAAAATCAAAATGGTTATTACGGAGAATTATTAGTCAGAATATTAAATCTTTTTGATGTTCTCGGAAGTTATCAGAGATTGGATAAAGCTCCGAGCAGTGGAATATTAAATCTTCGAACATCTGTTGAACCAGAAAATGCTTCATTTGTTTTCAGAGCAGGCTATGACAAAATCAACATCAAAGATGAAAAAGACTTGTTCAAATTAGATGATAGATCATATCTTTTTGCTGAACTTGGTTATAAACCAATTGAATACATTTTAGTTTCAATGATATATAATTGGACTTTTACTCCAATCAGAGATAGTAATAATAATCTTATTGGATTTGAGCCTCAAAAACGAATTGAGCCAAGAATCTCATTTGTTTATCCAATAAAATTTTAAAGATTACTCTTGAGAGATTTAAGATAAGTATGATTGAATCGAACTATCAGAGTTTGATTTAACTTTAACCTAAGATAAATTATAAGTTGCGTCAAATCTGTTGAGTTTAGGTTGTAATAAAGAAATTTTTTTGAAGTCTTCTAAGGAAATTTGAATAAAAAATTTCTTAACTCTTCAACAGTTGAAAAACATTTTTCAGGATTAAGTGATTTAACTTTTTCCGCTGAATAGCTATCCCAAATCACAGAGGCAATTTCAACTCCAGAATCTCTCGCTGCCTGAATATCTGAAACAGCATCTCCAATCATAATGACTTGATTATTCATCAATTTAAATTCATTCATAAATTTCATTATTCCTTCTGGTGATGGTTTATGATTTTCAACATCATCGCCAGTTATAATTAAATCGAATAGCTCACGAACACCCAAAAAATTCAATGTGATTAAAGATGAGGTTCTTCCTTTGCCAGTGTAAATTCCAAGAATACACTCGGATTTTTTTAAATCAATTAACAATTCTTTTATTCCATCATAAAGCAAAGCGATACTGTGATTCTGATGATAATATTCGTAATAATCTTTTTTGACTTCTTCAAACTTGTTAGGAAATAGCTGTTTAAAGATCACATCTTCTGTAGGCCCGAATAAAGCAATAATTTCTTCTTTTGAATAAGCTCTGTCCAAATATTTAACGGTTATATGATTGAATGAATCGAATATCAATTGATTCGTGTAGGTCAAAGTTCCATCAATATCGAAAATTACGCCTTTGAATTTTGGGTTCATATCAAATAAAATTTTTTTATCAAAAATACAAAGCAGAATTATGAATCTTGTTCCGAGTTTGCAACATAATTAAGTTTGCACCCGTCAAAAAAGCAAAAATTTAAGAGGTTTAAATTGGATATAGCTGCATTAAACGAAAAAATTAAACAGGAAAGTGCGTTCATAGACACTTTATTTCTTGAAATTTCAAAAGTAATCGTGGGTCAGAAGCAGATGGTTGAGAGATTAGTAATTGGACTTCTGGCTAATGGTCACATTCTTTTGGAAGGTGTTCCTGGACTTGCAAAAACTCTGGCGATTAAAACTTTGTCTTCTGCTATGAAGTCGAAGTTTCAAAGAATTCAGTTCACTCCTGATTTATTGCCAGCAGACTTAATCGGCACTCAAATCTATAACCAGAAAGATGGAAACTTTTTTATACGCAAGGGACCAATTTTTGCGAACTTCATTTTGGCTGATGAAATAAATCGTGCACCTGCAAAAGTTCAGTCTGCTTTACTCGAAGCAATGCAAGAAAGGCAAGTTACAATCGGAGAACAGACATTTAAATTAGAAGAGCCGTTTCTCGTTTTAGCAACACAAAATCCTATTGAACAGGAAGGAACTTATCCACTGCCTGAAGCTCAGGTTGATAGGTTTATGTTAAAGGTAAAGATTGATTATCCTTCGCGAGATGAAGAACAGAAAATTATGCGACAAAATATCAGTGGTGAAAATGCAAGTGTGAATCAGGTAGTCAATCCTCAGGAAATTTTGAAAGCAAGAGATATTATCCACGAAGTTTATCTTGATGAAAAAATTGAGAAATATATTTTGGACATAGTTTTTGCCACACGTCAACCAGAGAAATTTAATCTTAAAGATTTAACTCATCTGATAAATTACGGAGCATCGCCAAGAGCATCTATCAATTTGGCTTTAGGTGCAAAAGCGATGGCTTTCATTAAAAGAAGAGGTTATGTTGTTCCTGAAGATGTTCGTGCAATTTGTTATGATGTTTTGCGACATCGTATTGCAATTTCCTATGAAGCAGAAGCTGAAGACTTAACAAGTGAAGATATCATAAAAGAAATTCTCAACAGAGTCGAAGTTCCATAATAATGATTGACAAAGAATTACTAAAACAAGTTCGTGAAATTGAAATACGAACGAAAGGACTTGTCAATCAGGTCTTTTCGGGAGAATATCATTCCGTGTTCAAAGGAAAAGGAATGGAATTCTCTGAAGTACGTGAATATCAGTTCGGTGATGACATCAGAAATATTGATTGGAATGTTACAGCTCGATTTGGACATCCTTTCGTGAAAATTTTTGAAGAGGAGAGAGAACTTACTGTTATTTTGATGATTGATTTGAGCGGTTCTCTTTCATTTGGGACGAAGCAAAAAACGAAACAGAAAGTTGCAGCAGAAATAAGTGCTATTCTTTCTTTCTCAGCATTGAAGAATAATGATAAAGTTGGATTGATTCTTTTTACTGATAAAATTGAAAAGTTTGTTCCACCCCGCAAAGGAAGAAAACACGTTTTGAGAATTGTTCGTGAAATTCTTTCTTTCAAACCAGAAGGAAACAAAACTAATCTCAGTAATGCGATGGAGTTTTTGAATCACACAATCAAAAAACGTTCGATTGTTTTCTTCATTTCAGATTTTATTGATGAAGGGTATGAAAAGATATTGAGTGTTGTTAGTAAAAAGCATGATTTCATTGCACTATCCATCGAAGATATTCGTGAGAGTGAGCTTTTAAATATTGGTCTGGTAAAATTTTTTGATGCTGAAACTAATCAAGAATTTTTCGTTGATACTTCGAGCAGAAGTTTTCTAAATAATTATAGAAAAAGAAAATCAGAGTTAGTAAACAAAAGGAAATATCTTTTTAGATTGAATAAGATTGATAGCATTCAGATTATCACTGGCGAGGATTATATCAAACCACTTGTGCAATTTTTCAAGGTAAGAGAAAAGAGATGGTAATAAGAATTCTGTTTGTTGTTTTCTTGCTAATGATTTCAAATGTTTTTGCTCAATTGAAAGTTGAAGTGAAAACAGATACAACCGACTATCTTATTGGTGACTTGATCAATCTACAAATTGAAACAAACTATCCAAAAGATTATAAACTACTGGCACCATCATTCAAAGACAGTCTAAAGAAATTTGAAATTATAAATGAGATTGAAACAAAATATGATACAGTTGAAAACTTAGTTTCATTCAAAAAGAATTTTGTCTTATCCTATTATGATTCCGCAATAGTTTCGATTCCATCTTTTACTTTCATTTTTATTTCGGGATTAGATACAAACAAAATTTATTCTGATTCCGTTTTGATAAAAGTTCATTCATTACCAATCGAAGCTGGACAAGATATTAAAGATGTGAAATCACCAATTTTAATCCCGTTAGATATTGTTGAAATAATATTATGGGTTTTGTTAGCATTAGCACTGATAATCGCAACTTATTTTCTTATTAAGAAACTCAGGAAAAAGAAAACAATTGAGTCTAAAGAGCCAGAGATTGTTTTGCCTTGCCACGTTGTTGCTTTAGCAAAACTTGATGAACTTGAAAGAGAAAGACTCTGGCAGTCAGGAAAGGTTAAAGAGTATCACTCAAGAATTACAGAAATTGTTCGTGAATATTTTGAAAAGAGATTTCAATTTCCTGCTCTTGAACTTACTTCTTCTGAACAAATTGAATATCTTGAAAAAATTTCTGAGGCTAATGAAATATTAAAAACTACTGAAGAGTTTTTTACAAATGCTGATCTTGTAAAATTCGCAAAGTTTAATCCTATCCCCGATTTAAATAAAATTATGATGAGTCAAGCAAAGGAAATAGTTAATTCAACAGCTGAAAAAGAACAAGTTGGAAACAGCATCAAAGCAGAGGTTGAAAATGTTTAGTGATGTTGTTTTTCTATACCCTTGGGTTTTGTTTTTCTTGCTACTAATTCCTGTACTGATTTTTATCTACATTTTCAAACTGAGAAAAAATCAGTCGGCAATAAAAATCTCTGATTCAAAAATTTTTCTTAATACTGGAAGTTCTCTCAAAGTTAAACTTATTCATCTGCCTTTTGCTCTAAAAATGCTTGCATTAGCTTTATTGATTTTAGCATTAGCAAGACCTCAATCGTTTAGCTCCGGAACAAATTTTAACACAGAAGGAATTGATATTGCTATCGTACTTGATATTTCCGGCAGTATGCTTGCGGAAGATTTCAAACCAAACAGATTAGAAGCTGCAAAAAAAATCACTGATAAATTCATCGAAGGAAGAATTTCTGATAGAATTGGTCTCGTAATTTTTTCTCGAGTTGCTTTTACTCAATGTCCGCTTACGATTGATTATTCAGTTCTAAGAAACTTATTAAAAGAAATTAAAAGCGGAATGCTTGAAGATGGAACCGCGATCGGTAATGCAATAGCAAACGGTGTTAACAGATTAAAAAACAGTGATGCAAAAAGTAAAGTTATCATTCTCATGACTGATGGTGTTAATAATGCCGGTGAGATTGCTCCTCAATCAGCTTCTGAAATTGCGAAGGCATACGGAATTAAGATTTATTCTATCGGTGTTGGAACTCGTGGTGAAGCACCTTATCCCGTTCAGACCCCTTTCGGAATTAGATATCAAATGGTTCCTGTTGAAATTGATGAAGCTCTATTGAAAAGTATTTCAGATAATACTGGCGGTAAATATTTCAGAGCGACTAATAACAAAGCTCTTGAAGAAATTTATAACAAAATCGATTCGATGGAAAAAACTAAAGTTGAAATAACATCTTACAGAACTGCAGCTGAGTTGTTTTCTTATCTGATGCTACCGGCTCTGATTTTATTTATACTTGATTTATTACTAAGTAAAACAATTTTCAGGAAGTTACCATAATGTTCAGATTTGAAAATTCGGATTATTTGCTTTTGTTGTGGTTAATTCCTGTTTTTGTCCTTCTTTTTATTCTAATAAATAGAAGAAGAAAAAATTTGTTGAACAAGTTCGCTGATTCGAATTTGCATGATCATTTGTTACCTGATTATAGTTCTAAAAAAGAATTTTTACGATTCGGAATTCAACTTTTGATTTTCGCACTTCTAATATTTGCTTTTGCTAATCCACAGGTCGGAACGAAGCTTCAGGAAGTTAAACAAACTGGTATTGATGTTTTTTTATGTCTGGATGTCTCACTTAGTATGAGTGCAGAAGACCTTAAGCCAAATCGATTGGATAAAGCAAAATATCAGATATCAAATCTGATTCAGAAATTGCGAGGAGATCGAATCGGACTGATAGTATTTGCAGGCAATGCTTATGTTCAGTTTCCTCTAACGATTGATTACTCGGCTGCAAATTTATTTTTATCTGCTGTTGATTTCGGTTCGATTCCACATCCTGGAACTGCGATTGCCTCAGCAATCAATATGGCTGTTCGTTCATTTGATACTGCTTCAACTAAAAAAGCAATTGTTATAATAACTGATGGAGAAGATCACGAAGGTGATATCGAAAAAGCGATTGAATCTGCAAAAGAGAAAGAAATAAAAATCTACACTATTGGACTTGGCTCTCCTGATGGCTCACCAATGCCTGTTTTTGATTCTCAGGGAAACAGAGTTGGTTATAAAACAGATGCAGATGGTAACGTTATTCTTACAAGATTGAATGAAGATATTCTAAAAAATATTGCAAGCAATTCGGGTGGAAAGTATTTCAGAGGAAATAATTACGAAGATCACCTTGAAAAAATTTACACGGAATTGGAAAGTCTTGAAAAAACTGAATTCGGCACAAAAAGAATTTCTGACTACGAAACTCGCTATTACTACTTTTTAATTCCGGCAATATTTTTATTGATTTTTGAAATTTTCATTAATGATAAAAAATCAAAAGTTTTCAAAAAGCTTAATGAAAAATTGGGATTTGAAAAATGAAAAAGTTTGCTTTATTACTCTTGATTTTATTGTTCAATTCGAATGGCTTTTCTCAGTCTGAAAGAAGACTGAATAATGATGGAGTTGATTTATACAATCAGAAAAAATTTTCTGATGCAGAAATTAATTTCAGAAAAGCTATTGAAAAAAATCCAGAGTCAATTCCACCTAAATTCAACTTAGGAAATTCTTATTATAAACAAGAAAAGTTTGATGAGTCTTTGAAGAACTATCAGGAGCTTTTACAAAAGACTGACAACAAAGAATTGAAATCAAAGATATATCATAACATTGGAAATTCTCTTCTGAAATCAAATAAAATTGAGCAGAGTGTTGAAGCTTATAAAAACGCTTTGAAACTTAACCCAAATGATCTTGATACAAAGTACAACTTGTCTTACGCATTATCTCTTTTGAAAAATAATCAGCAGAGAAATCAAAATCAGCAAAACCAAAAGAATAATAAGCAGGATCAAAATAAAGACAATCAACAAAATCAGAACGAAAACGAGAATAAAGAAAATAAAGACAAACAAAATCAGCAAAATCAAAACCAGCAAAATAATAACGAACAGCAACAGCAGAAGCAACAACAAACTGAAGCAAAAATTTCAAAGGAACAAGCTGAGAAAATTTTAGAAGCTTTGAAAAACAATGAAAAAGATCTTCAAAAAGAACTTAGAAAACAAAAAGGCAGAGTAATAAAAACTGATAAAGATTGGTGATGAAAAGAATAATTTTATTCGTTTCGCTTTTATTTGAAATAACTATTGCTCAGAATTTCACAGCATCAGTAAATAGCACTACTGTTTCAGAAGGCGAACCATTTGAAGTCAGTTTTACTTTTGAAGGATCGGACATAAACTCAATTGGAAATTTTACTCCACCAAGTTTCGGCGGATTAAAAATGATTTCCGGTCCTAATCAATCAACCTCGATGCAAATTATAAATGGAAATGTGACTGCTTCGAGAACATTCTCTTACGTTCTTGTAGCTTCTTCTTTGGGAAAATTTACAATAGGAAGTGCAACGATAGAATTCAAAGGACAAAAATTAAAAACAGAACCGATTCAAATTACTATTGTTAAAGGAACCCCAAAACCCAAAGAAGAAAAAAAAGGGACAGAAGTAAACACACAGGAAATTGCAGATAATCTTTTTATTCGTGCAGTCGCTGATAAGAACAGAGCTTACATTGGAGAGCAAGTAACTATTACTTATAAGCTTTATACACGACTGAACATTGCAGCTCAGATGTCAATCAGTAAACTTCCTCAATATGTCGGATTCTGGTCTGAAGAAATCGAAACAGCAAGAACTTTATCATTCACAACTGAAATAGTCGATGGAAAGAGATTTAATGTCGCAGTTCTCAAACGAGCAGCATTATTTCCGACTCAAAGTGGCAAACTTGAAGTTACTCCTTTTGAATTAACCATTCCAATTGCAATTCGTAAAAACCGAAATCTTAACAACTTCTGGGATAGCTTTTTTGACGATCCATTCAATCGTCAGGAAATTTATGATTATCAGGCAAAGTCCAACATCATCAAAATTGATGTTCTTCCTTTGCCGGAAAATGATAAGCCAATTGACTTCAATGGTGCAGTTGGCAAATACGATATCTCTGCTACTGTTGATAAAGAAAAAGTTAAAGTTAATGAGCCAATAAATCTGAAAGTTAAAATTACAGGAACTGGGAATATTGCTTTATCCCAACTGCCTCCGATTGACTTCCCTGCAGGATTTGAAAGATACGAACCTAAAGTCAGTGAACAAATCAACCGAAGTTCAAAAATTTCCGGGACAAAGACTTATGAATATTTATTGGTTCCTCGTGCTGCAGGATTAAGAGAAATTAAACCCATTGAATTTTCATATTTTGATCCAGACGCAAAAAAATATTTTACAATCAAAACAGCCGGCTTTAACATAAATATTGAACAGAACGATTCGTTAAATGCATTATATGCAGTTGAAAAAGAAAATATAAGAATACTTGGAAATGATATACGTTCAATTAAAACAGATTTAGATGGAATATCCAAAGAAAAAAATTTTCTTATAAATAGCTTTTACTTCTGGCTCGCAGTAATAATTCCTCTCTTTGGTTTTGTTGGAATTCTTTATTGGAATAATTATAACAGAAAAATTACTTCTGATATTAAAACTTTTAATTATCTCAGAGCAGAAAAGATTGCCAAAAAACGACTCAAAAAATCTCTAAAATTTTTAATTCAGAATCAGGTTCAGGAATTCTACACAGAAATAGCGCAGGCATTCTACGGCTACCTCGAAAATAAACTCGACATACATAAATCAGATTTTACTTTTGATTTAGCAGAAAAGAAACTTTTGGATTTAGGTGTGGATGAAACAATTGCAAATCGAATGAAGCAAACAGGAGAAAAAAGTGAGTTTGTAAGATTTGCTCCAAATGCTGAAACGAATACATCAATGAAAGAATTCTATGATGAAGTAATGAATTTAATTATAGACATTGAAAAAGGAGTTAACGACTGATATGAAGTTCGTTTTGGTATTATACTTTGTGTTGGCTACTTTGAATTTCTCTTTTGCTAATCCAGAAGTTACTATGAAAAAGGCAAATGAATATTTCATCTCTGGCGATTACCTAAATTCAATTGCACTTTATGAAGAGTTAGTTTCAAAAGGTTACAAAGGTGCTTCTCTATTTTATAATCTTGCAAATGCATATTATCGAACTGGAAAAATAGGACTTGCAATTCTTTACTACGAAAAAGCTAAAATTATTGAACCATTTGATGAAGATATAAATCATAACCTGAATTTTGTTAAACTTCAAACAAAAGATAAGATTGAAAAATTGCCTGAGTTCTTTCTTTTTGAATGGTGGGAAAGCACATTGAGTTTTTTCAATGTTAATCAATTAACAATCGTGGTTTATGTTATTTTTATTTTGATTCTGACTCTCATTCTTCTTTACATCATTTCGAAAAATTTCAAAGTCAGAAGACTAAGTTTTTATTCCTCGATTTTTACAGCTTTATTACTTTTATTTTCATTGGTAATACTTACTGTTAAAATTAATCGCGAGTACAATCTCAAATTTGGAATTATTTTGTCGCAATCAGTGATTGTTAAAACTTCACCTGATCCGATAAGCAAAGAAGCATTCATAATTAATGAAGGGCTTAAAGTGAAAATTGAAGACCAAGTTGATAACTGGTACAAGATAAGATTAGAGGACGGAAAAGTCGGCTGGGTTGATAAAAATACTTTGGGTATAATCTGAGTTCCGAATTAAAATTCCAAAATCCACGTTAATTGCTTACATATCTGGTTGTATTTATTTTTCCAATATGGATGTTAAGAAATATAACAGAATCAAACTTCTATTAGGCATTTCCAGTAGTGCAGTTTTTTTCATAATTATTTTGTTGATTGTTCTAACTGGATTTGGTATTGAATTAGAGAAATGGCTCAGTGGATTTGTTGAGTCAAATTATCTGAAGTTCATTCTTTTCGTATTCATCCTAAGTATCATTTCATCACTTTTCAGTACTCCGATAAATTTTTATTCAAGTTATATTCTTGAGCACAAATATAATTTATCAAATCAGAGTTTAAGGGATTATTTGATTGACCGAATAAAATCACTTTTAATCTCGATACTGATAGGAATTCCTGTACTTTTAATTTTTTATTATTTGCTGCAAAATTTCCCTGATAACTGGTGGCTGTTTTTCTCAGCGACTATGTTTTTGTTCTCTGTAGTTTTGGCTCAGTTATTTCCAATTTTAATATTCCCATTGTTTTTCAAATTGAAGCCAATTGAAAACGAAGAGTTAATAAAAGAAATAAAAGATTTAGCAGAGAAGAATAATTTCAAATTTTCTAAAATTTATTCATTTGATTTAAGCTCGAAAACTAAGAAAGCAAATGCAGCTTTAACTGGAATTGGTAAAACAAAAAAAATAATTCTTGGTGATACGTTACTTAATCTTCTTTCAGTGGATGAAATTAAAACTGTTTTAGCTCACGAAATAGGACATTACAAGCTGAAACATATTCCAAAGAATTTGCTTTTCTCTACAGTGCAGAGTTTTCTGATTTTTTATTTAATAGCGTTACTTCACAAAATGTCAATTGGTTATTTAGGTTATCAATCTGTTGCTCAGATTTCAGCATTTCCAATAATCATTTTATGGGGTTTCTTGATTGGAATAATTGTAACACCTTTATCGAATTATCTTTCACGAAAATACGAATACGAAGCTGACAGTTTTGCAGTTAAAGTAACCGATTTACCTGAATCCTTCAAATCAGCGTTGACAAAGTTGTTTGAAAAAAATCTTTCTGATAAAGAACCACATCCGTTCGTTGAATGGTATTTCTATAGTCATCCTTCTTTTAACAAAAGGATTGAAAATATTGATAAACAAATTGTTCAAAGTGAAAATCTAAAAGAGATATTAAATTGATTACTATATTAAAACTATTTTTAATCGGATTACACACTTTTATTCTTTCTGTACTCGCTTTGATTTCAATTCTCATTGATAGGTCATTCAAATCATATCATTATCTCTCAAAGATTTTTGCTGGTGGTACTCTATTTATATCAGGAGTTAAAGTTAAAATTTTCGGTTTGGAGAACATTGATGAAAAAGCTACTTATGTCTTTGTTTCTAATCACGCAAGTCAGTTTGATATTACTGTTTTGCAATGGGGAGTTCCAAACAGACTGGCAATGATTTTCAAAAAAGAACTTTCAAAAATTCCTGTCTTCGGATGGCAGTTAAAACTCGGACCTAATATAATGGTTGATAGAAAAAGTCCTGAAAGCGGAGTGAAAAGCATTGAAGAGGCAAAAGATTTAATGAGAACCAAAGGTATTTCTGTCCTTGTTTTTCCAGAGGGGACAAGAAGCAAAACAGGGGAATTACTTCCATTTAAAAGAGGTGCTTTTCATTTAGCTGCTAAAGTAGGATATCCTATTGTGCCAGTTACTATAATTGATTCAGATAAGATAATGCCTAAAGGAACTTTCAAATTGCGTAGAGGAATAATTAAACTGATTTTTGATAAACCAATCAATACAGAAAATGTTAAAAGTAAGGTTGATGAACTTCAACTAATGGATAATATAAAATTGATTATGCAAAACAATAAGGAAAGATTCAAATGAGTGTTGACAAAAAAGAAATTATTAAAATTGCAAACCTTGCAAAACTCAAGTTCAGCGATGAAGAGATAGAAAAGTTTACAGGGCAGTTTAATGAAATTCTCAACTATATCGAAAAATTAAATGAAATAAACACAGATGAAATTCTTCCTCTTTCTCATCCTCTGGAAATAACAAATGTAACAAGAGAAGATAAACTTGGAACCTCAACTGAAACTAAAGAAGCTCTTTCAAATGCTCCAGATAAAGATGAACAATACTTTAAAGTTCCTAAAGTCATAAAGGATAAATGATTAGTAAAAAAACAAAAAGTAATGAATCGATTATAGTAGGAATTATTCCAGCCAGATATGCTTCTCAACGACTTCCTGCGAAATTAACACTTGAAATAGATGGTAAATCAATTCTTCAGCGAACTTATGAAAGTGCTTTGAGTTCAAAGTTAGTTGATGAAATTATAATTGCAGTTGATGACAAGAGACTTGCTGAATTATGTGAGAGTTTTGGAGCGAAATATTT
>OGCI01000649.1_pt1 | contig 36068 bp, 25 predicted proteins | sample 1570021 | NCBI WGS metagenome assembly OGCI01 (sample SAMN06264664, study PRJEB24512) | hot springs metagenome | isolation source: Hot spring water | place: South Africa: Tshipise | collected 2015-06-21 | reverse complement strand
TGGGGCGGTTGAGCGCGACGAAGAGCCGTCTTTCCACCTCGTCCGAGATCTTGTTCTCGAAAAGGAGCGCCTCCTCGTGGGCCTCGTGCCACTCGAAGCCCAGCATGTCGGTGAGGAACCTCTCCACGATGCGGTGGCGGCGGATGGCCTTCACCGCCAGTTTCTCACCGTGCGGTGTGAGCGTTATGCCGTGGTAGGGGGTGTAGTTGATGACTCCCCTCTGCGAGAGCTTCTTGAGGGTGTCGGTCACCGTGGAAGGTGCCAGCCCCATGGAATCGGCCAGCGCGGTGGTGGACACCGGGCTTATGGATTGCTGCAGGCGGAAGATGTGCTTGAGATAGTCGCCGAAATGGTCCTTGGCGGACGGATTGCGCTGCGATTTCATGAGCACTCCCCAAAATCCTTGAAATTTTGAATAACCCAAATTATAATTTCGTAGTTCCGAATTTTCAAGGCGGGCCGTACGTGACGGCCTGGCGACAAGGGACGATAAGGAAAGCTCTTCTCCCCAGGGTGGAAGTGAAGTGACATCGAAGTTAAGATGAGGGTGTTCGCCATGGGGTCCAGCGAAGCAGCTGCACTCGCTCGAGGGAGAAGAACCACGGAAAACGGTTCCAGCATTTGGAAAAATCAGGCAATTGCCTTGCTATAGAGGCCGTGCGGCAGGAATTGCGGTAGAAAGGAAGGAGTGAGACATGGAGTACTGGGCCTTAGCGACCGGGGGAGCCTCCCTGGTGGGGCTGATCATGGCATTCGTTTACGCCAAGATGGTCGTCAAGGAGCCCCCCGGCGACGAGAAGATGCAGTCCATCGCCGGGGCCATCCGCGAAGGCGCCATGGCCTTCATCCGACGCGAATACCAGGTGCTGGTCGCTTTCGTGGTCATAGTCTTCGCGCTCATAGCCGTCTTCATCTGGTACAAGCCGGCGGGAGGCGGGGAGAGCACCTATACCGGCATTTACACGGCCATCGCCTATATCTTCGGCGCCGCCTGCTCCATGACCGCCGGGTTCATCGGCATGAACATCGCCACCAAGGCCAGCGTCAGGACCACCCACGGGGCGGAGAAGGGGACCGGCGAGGCCCTGACCATCGCCTTCCGCGGCGGAGCCGTGATGGGCCTGACGGTTGCGGGCCTGGGGCTTCTCGGGCTCTCCCTCGTCTACCTGATCTTCGTGAAGTGGTGGCAGGTGATAAGCGACCCCGCCGGACAGGCCTCCATCATAGCCGGCTTCAGCCTGGGGGCGAGCTCGGTAGCCCTCTTCGCCCGCGTGGGTGGTGGCATCTACACCAAGGCAGCCGACGTGGGAGCGGACCTGGTGGGAAAGGTGGAGACGGGCATTCCCGAGGACGACCCGCGCAACCCCGCGGTCATCGCCGACAACGTGGGGGACAACGTGGGCGACGTGGCGGGGATGGGCGCCGACCTCTACGAGTCCTATGTGGGATCCATCGTGGCGCCCATAGCCCTGGCGGCAACCGTTTTCGCGGTTTCCGGTGCCGACGGGGTGACCAAGGGCATGCTCCTCCCCATGATCATCGCAGGCGTGGGCATCATAGCCTCCATCCTCGCCAGCTTCTTCGTGCGTAGCAAGGAGGGCTCGCATCCCTCCCGCGCGCTTAATTCCGGAAGCTACGGGGCCGCATTGCTCACCACCCTGGGAAGCCTATTCGTGGTCCTCTTCTGGTTGCGGGGCGTGAATGCGGTCAAGCACCCCATAGGCTTCTGGATCTCCATAGTCGCCGGGCTGGCCGCGGGGCTGGCTATCGGGTTGATCTCCGAGTTCTACACCTCGGATCGCTTCAAGCCCGTCAAGGAGATCGCCAAGTCCTCGCAAACGGGTCCCGCCACCACCATTCTCTCCGGCTTCTCGGAGGGCATGGAGAGCACCGCCAGCGCCATAATATTGCTGGTGGGGGCGATCGCTGGCGCCTACCTGGCGGGGAACTGGGCCATGCCCGACGTCGCCAACAGCGGCATCTACGGTATAGCCCTGGCGGCCATAGGCATGCTCTCCACCACGGGCATGACGGTGTCGGTGGACGCCTACGGTCCCATTGCGGACAATGCCGGCGGGATCTCGGAGATGAGCGGAAGGCCCCCGGAGGTCCGCAAGATAACGGACTCGCTTGACGCGCTGGGCAACACCACCGCGGCCATCGCCAAGGGTTTCGCCATCGCCTCCGCGGGGGTGACCGCCCTGGCGCTCTTCAAGGCCTACACCACCGCCGTGGGCATCACGGTGATAGACCTGGGGAGGTGGCAGACGGTGGTCGGCCTCTTCCTGGGAGGCATGTTCCCCTTCCTCTTCTCCTCCATGGCCATCAAGGCGGTGGGGAGGGCGGCCTATAACATGATCGAGGAGGTACGACGCCAGTTCCGCGAGATCCCCGGCTTAAAGGAAGGCAAGGAAGGAGCCAGGGCGGAGTACGCCCGTTGCGTCGACATATCCACCAGGGCGGCCCTGAAGCGCATGATCCCGCCGGCGACCATAGCGGTGGTAAGCCCCGTGGTCATCGGCCTGTGGGACAACCAGGCGCTGGCCGGATACCTGGCGGGCGCGCTGGTGGTGGGCTTCCTGGTGGCCATCTTCATGGCCAACGCGGGCGGTGCCTGGGACAACGCCAAGAAGTACATCGAGGCGGGCAACCTGGGAGGCAAGGGAACGTCCACCCACGCCGCCGCCGTGGTGGGGGACACGGTGGGGGATCCCTTCAAAGACACCGCCGGGCCCTGCATGAACATCATGATCAAGGTGATGTCGGTCATCGCCCTGGTTTTCGCGCCCATATTCATAAGGTAGCAAGCTCCGTTTTCTTCTGGAAGAAGAAGGAAGGCCGCCGTCTGCGAGGAGCGGCGGCCTTCACGGCGGGAAGCCCGCGAGGCGAGAGGGGAACCCCGGGGCTTCAGGGCTCGGCCTGCCCGCTTGACGCCCCCTTGCGCTGCTCGTAGCATATTTGACATTGCTTGCGATATCGGGGTCATGGCGGGCGCGAGAACGGGTCAGCCCGGGTGCGAGGGATATTGACGAGCAAGGCGGGCTTTCGTTGCCGGCGGCGGCCGGGAGGGGAAAGCATATGGACGGATTCGCGGTGGAAGTGGAAGGCCTGGTGAAGAAGTTCGGCGACCTGGTCGCGGTGGACGGGGTTTCCTTCGCCGTGGACCGCGGCGAGATATTCGGTTTCCTGGGCCCTAACGGGGCGGGCAAGACCACCACCATCAACATGCTCTGCACCCTCCTGGCACCCACGGCCGGCAAGGCGCGGGTCGACGGGTACGACGTACAGTCCCAGAAAAACGAGGTGCGCAGGTCCATAGGCCTGGTCTTCCAGGACCCCAGCCTCGACGACCGCCTCACCGCCAACGAGAACCTCGATTTCCATGCCGTGATCTACGCCGTCCCTCCCAGCGAGAGGGAGAAGCGCAAGCGCGAGCTCCTGGAGATGGTGGATCTCCTGGACCGCGCCGAAGACCTGGTGATCACCTTTTCGGGGGGAATGAAGAGGAGACTGGAGATCGCCCGGGGCCTCCTTCATTACCCCAAGGTCCTCTTCCTCGATGAGCCCACCATCGGCCTGGACCCGCAGACCAGGCAGTACATCTGGGAGTACATCGAGGACCTGAAGAAGAGGGAGGACACCACCATCTTCCTCACCACCCACTACATGGAGGAGGCCGAGCACTGCGACCGCATCGCCATCATCGACCACGGGAAGATCATCGCCATGGACACCTCCGAGAACCTCAAGAACATGGTGGGGGGCGACATCATCCGCATGAAGACGGACGACGATGCCAGGGCGGAGGAGGAGCTCAGGAGCAGGTACGATGTAAACATCCTCGAGGACCGCGACTGCCTCTGCTTCGAGGTGGACCGCGGCGACGAGTTCATCCCCCAGCTCATCCGGGACCTCGGGGTGCGCATCCAGTCCATCAGCCTGCACCGCCCCACCCTGGATGACGTCTTCCTCAAGCTCACCGGGCGGGAGATACGGGAAGAAGGGGCGGACGAGCTGGAGATCATGCGCAGGACGGTGCGGGTAAGGCCTCCCTTCGCCCGCTAAGGGACGGAGCGCATGATTCCGTGGCAGGGAAGCAGGGATTCTTGAGGGAAAGGACAGGGAACGCTGGAAGAGAAGGCCTTGGACACGATAGGGGAAGGAAGAGGAGCGGTTGAGCTGCGCAGGCCATCCGCCTTGCAGTGGAGCATGCGCGGCTTGTACATAATCTGGTTGCGCGAGTTCAAGCGTTTCTGGAGGGATAAGCCCCGTCGTATCGGCGGTTTCGCGCAGCCCATACTCTACCTGGCCCTGCTGGGCGTGGGCATGCAGAGCGCCTTCAAGGTCTTCGGCGGAGGCGACGTCCCCTATATCAAGTTCATGTTCCCGGGCATCGTGGGCCTGACGGTGCTCTTCACCGCGGTGTTCTCCGCTATTTCCATAATATGGGATAGGGAGTTCGGTTTCCTCAAGGAGGTGCTGGTCTCGCCCGTGCCCCGCTCCAGCGTGGCCCTGGGCAAGATCATCGGGGGCTCCACCACCGCCCTCATCCAGGGGGCCATCTTCCTGGCGCTCGCTTTCACGCCCTGGGTCTACGGGTTCAGCCTCTCCACCTTGTGGAAGGTGCTGGCGGTGCTCCCCCTCATAGTCCTCATGGCCTTAAGCCTGACCTCCCTGGGGGTGGCGGTGGCGGCGCGCATGACCTCCATGGAAGGGTTTCCCATCGTGATGAACTTCCTGCTCATGCCGCTCTTCTTCCTCTCCGGCGCCTTCTTTCCCTTGCAGGGGCTGCCGGGATGGATGGATTTCCTGACCAAGATAGACCCCCTCACCTACGGGGTGGACGCCCTGCGGGGCATCATGCTGCGCGGGTTGGACCTGGGTACGAGCGCGACCTCCTCGCTCTCGCAGTTCATGGCGTGGTTCAAGGATCCCCAGATATACCAGATCGGGATGAGCAAAGGGTACCCGGATCCCGCCGCCCTCGCCTCGCTCTCGCAGAGAGCCGCACTCCCAGGCCAGGCCCACCCGCTGTGGCTGGATGTCCTGGTCATGCTGGGGTTCGGCGCTTTCCTCTTCGCCCTGGCCCTATGGCAGTTCAACCGCGCCGAGTAGGGGATGGCTCGCGCGAGACCCCCGGGGCGGTCTCCGCCAGGAGTTACCTTGGATAGGTAAAGGCCGCGCGTATATAATAGGAAAACGTGGGGTCTTTGGAGGCAAGGCTACGTGGAGAAAGCGCTCCGACCGTGTCTGGGGACCGCCAGGATATCGATGGGATGTCGAGGGGCCGGCAGGATGTTGCCGCGGAGACGGGGCACGGCGGCACACGTCCGCGTGCTGCCAGGATAACGGCGGGAGAGTCAGCGTTCTGCGCTTAAGGAGGGCGACATGGCTTACGGGAACATGGGGAAGGTACTGGAAGTCGATCTCGCCTCGGGAAAGGTGCAGGCGCGAGAGCTGGCCGAGGAGATGTACCGGGATTATATCGGGGGGGCCGGGCTGGCCGCCAGGCTGCTCTACGACCACGGCCACCTGGACGCGGAGCCGCTGGACCCCGAGAACCCGCTCATCTTCGCTGCAGGCCCCCTGACCGGCATAGGGCTCTCCGGGTCCAGCCGCCTCTCGGTGGGGTCGCGTTCTCCCCTGACCGGTATCTGGGGGCAGGCCTCCTGCGGAGGCAACTTCGGTCCCGAGCTGAAGCGCTGCGGTTACGACGCAATCCTTTTCACGAACCGCTCGGAGAAGCCCGTCTACCTGCTGCTGGAGGAGGGATCGGCGCAGCTCCTCGACGCCTCGGACCTGTGGGGCAAGGATACCTACGAGACGACGGATATCCTGAAGGAAAGGCACGGCAAGACCCACAAGGTATTGGCCATCGGGCCGGCTGCGGAGAACCTCATTCCCTTCGGGAGCATAGTCAACGACAAGGGGCACGTCTTCGGGCGGGCCGGCTTGGGCACGGTCATGGGTGCCAAGAGAGTAAAGGCCGTCGTGGCCAGGGGGGAAAAGAAGATCCAGTACCGCGACCCCGAGAAGTTCGCGGAGCTGGCGAAGACCTACCAGGGATGGGTGGAGCGGAGCGGCATGACCAAGGCGCTGCGGGCTTTCGGGACCGCCTGCAACATGGAGTCGAAGATGGTCGAGGGAGACGTGCCCTCCCGCAACTGGGGGCTGGGCATCTGGGAGGAAGGCGGGGAGCGCCTCTCGGGCATCACCATGGACGAGGAGATAATGGTGGGTAGGCGGGCCTGCCGGGGTTGCCTGGTCCGCTGCAAGCCGGTGGTGGAAGTGCCGGAGGGGCCGTATGCCATGGGGCCGGGAGCGGGCCCGGAGTACGAGACCCTGGGGGCTTTCGGGACCATGCTCATGAACGCCAACCTGGAGGCGGTAGCCTGGATAAACGATTTCTGCAACCGCTCGGGCATGGACACCATCACCTGCGGAGCCACCTTCGCCTGGGCCATGGACTGCTACGAGAACGGCATCCTCAAGCCCGAGGATTACGAGGGAATCCGGCTGGAGTGGGGCGACATAGACACGGTCATTTCCCTGTTGCCCAGGATCGTCGCGGGGGAGGGTAAGCTGGCGACCCTGCTGGGTAAGGGCTCCCGCGCAGCCTCGCGGGAGGTAGGGGGCGGCAGCGAGCGCTTCCTCACCGACAGCAAAGGCCTGGAGGCGCCCATGCACGACCCGCGCCTCGACTGGGGGGACGGGCTGGCATACGCCGTCTCGGTGCGCGGTGCCTGCCACGTTTCCAACATGATGTACCAGCTGGAATGGGGGGCCATCCGCTTCCCGGAGATAGGGCTGGACAAGCACTACCGGGGCATGAGCACCGAGCACAAGGCGGAAGCGGCGGCCAAGACGGCGGACCTGGGGTGCATCATGAACTCCGCCTGCTGGTGCGTCTTCCCCGCCACCTCCTTCACCATCCCGCTGCTGCGCGACCTCTTCAACGCCGTGGCCGGCTACGGCTGGGAGATCGAGGACATGATGCGGGCGGGCGAGCGCGTGTGGTTCCTGCAGCGCTGCCTGGGGCACATCTGGGGAGCCACGGGAGCCGACGACCGTCTCGGCCAGAGGATCATGACCCCCACCGGGGAGGGCAGCATAGCCGGGGTGGTGCCCGACATGGAAACCATGCTGCGGGAGTTCTACGAGTACCGCGGGTTGCGGGATGACGGCAAGCCGGAACCGGAGGTCCTGCGCTCTCTGGGCCTTTCCTACCTGGAGAAGGACATCTACCCCTGAGCGCGGGCGCCGGCCCTCCGCCCCTCCTCAATCGTCGATGGGAATGAGCTCGTAGTTCTTGCTTCCCAAGCCCATCTTCTCCGCGTAGTCCACCTGTTTCTGGCAGTCGACCACGGGGTAGATGGAATGGAACAGGTCCTTCCCCGCCTTCTGGTTGAGGAGGTCCAGGCTGGCCTGCTCGATGGCCACGATGTCGCGGCTGGCGAGGATGCCGATGTCCTCGACCACGCGGGCGTCGTTGTAGTTCCAGCAGTCGCAATCAGGGGTGACGTTGACGAGGAAGCTGAAGAAAGCGACCTTGTTCTCCTTGCCCTTGAGCGCCCCCATGCAGTACTCAACCACTTTTTTCTGGGCGTTTTCCAGTACCCCGGTGAGACGCACCTGGATGGCGGCCTTGAAGCACATGACGGTGCATTCTCCGCAACCGATGCACTTGCTGCGGTCTATCTTGGCATATTTCTCCTTGCCCTTTCCCACCAGGCTGATGGCCCCCGCCGGGCACCACTCCAGGCACTTGCCGCAGCCGATGCACCGCTCGCGGTTCACCGCCGGCTTGATGTCCGAGTGCATCTGCTGCTTGCCGCCCCGGCTGCCCATGCCCATGCCCACGTTCTTCAGGGCCCCTCCGAAGCCCATGAACTCGTGGCCGGTGAGATGGGACATGACCACGTAGGCATCCGCCTGGTAGAAAGCGGAGGCGATCTTCACGGACTTCAACAACTCCCCCTCTATTTCCACCTCCTGGAAATCATGGCCGCGCAAGCCGTCGGCTATGATGATGGGGGCACCCGTCGTCTCCGGGGTGAAACCGTTGGCGGCAGCCGTCTGCAGGTGCCTCAGCGCATGGGCCCTGCCGCCCACGTAGAGGGTGTTGGAGTCGCTGACAAAAGGCCTCCCCCCCGCTTTCTTCACTTCCTCGACCATGGCGCGTATATAGATGACGGGGAGATAGGCGGTGCTTCCCGCTTCCCCGAAGGAAGTCTTAATGGCCACGAAATCCCTCTCTTCCACGATCCCCTTCAAAGCGATTTTCTTGCAGAGCTCGGCGAGCTTCACCAGCATCCCACGGTTGGGGCCACAGCGCATATTGGCCAGGTAGACCTCGGACATGCGTTTACCTCCTCTCGTTCACGGCAGGGAAATCGCCTCACCCATTTTAACGCATTTGCGGGCCTCTTACAGGGTGGCGCCGCTCGTGTATAGACTTTCCGTCTCCGCCCGCTTCCTGCGGTCAAGCTTTCCTCGCGAGGCCCGATAAATCAAGTGGGACGCCGGCGGGACGTATCCTCCCGGGACGGTGAACGGAGGCGGTCGCTGCGGCGAGAGGGGAGCAGGGAACGTGGCGGCGCTGGTTGCCGCCGGGAAAAGGTAATATGTCTCCGGATGCCGAAAGCATGCGAGGAAGGAGGTGAGGGGGATGCAGGAGCTGTGCCCGGAATGCGGTGTCCCCTCCTATTTCAGCAGCCAGCACAACTGGCTGAACAACGGGGACATCGTCAACGCCACGCTCACCTACGAGCGCCTGACTTTCCTGGAGTTCGAGTTCTTCGACCACGTGATCCACGAGGTGGAGAAGGCCATAGGCTCCTCTATCGAGCGCATCGTGCTGGCCACGGCGCAGGCGGCGGTGCGCATGTACATCACGTCCCTGCTGCCGGAGGGCGTGGGGGACATGATCAGGGCGGGTACCCTCAGCCTGGATAACCTGCACGTGGGCCTTATCGAGGTGGCAGCCCTGACGGGGTTCGGCAGGTACGAGGAACGCGAATCGCGCTACCAGCAGGACGAAAGAGACTACCACATCGTGAGCATCAAGCGGCCTTTCTCCGTATACTTGACCGCGGCGACGCACGGTGCCGCCTACGAGGCCATGCTGGGATACGATCACGACATCAAGTATGAGGAGGTGGCCCCGGGGGTTTACGAGATAACCGCCTTTCCCTCGCCTCACCCCGAGGACCTGAGCGCGAGGCTGGCGCCCCGGAAGTACGAGCACCGGGACGGCGATCTCGAGCTGGAGAGGTGCGGTTCCTGCGGAGTGCCGAAGATGTTGCTCAACTACCAGTGGGACGTGGCGGAGGGGACCATCACCAGCAAGGTCACCGGCCGGCGGCTTTCCATAAGCGGGCCCAATCTCATCATGCCCATCTTCGAGGAGCTGGGAAAGGAATTGGGCGAGGAGATAACCGCCATGATGGTGGATGCCGTGCGGGAGCATGGGCGCGGCGGCATGCTGCCCCGGGAGCTGCTCGAGGACGAGGAGGCTTTCCGACGCGAGCTCGCTCTACGGGGGCTGGGCAACCTGGGTTCCCTGCAGGTGGACGCCCGCGGGCTGGAGATGCGCCTGCGCAACGTGTGCCTGCCCGTGGTGGTGGCGGGGCTCGTCCAGGGGATGCACGAGAGTCTCTACGGCGTGGAGACGCGCATGAGGTGGAGCCTCGACGAGGCGGGTGACCTGGAGGTCGCGCTCTCCGCCTGATCCCGCATTGTGGCGGTCCGTCACCGGTTTGCCGCGCTAAACGGGGCCGGGCCGCGCTTTCTCGCGGAGCCGGCGTCGCTTCACGCCCGCGGGCTTGAATGACGGGCTCTATCGCCAGGCAACCCGGTTCATGGATGCGGTCTGCATGTGGGGACGGGCTTGCGTCGCTCGCCCGCTCCCGAAGCCGCGCGGCCGGCCCGCCACGGAGGGCACCGGTGACCGGCTGTCCGCTCCCTCGCGCGCGAAACACGTCTCTCCCGTGGAAGAGTCGCGCTTGCAAGGGGACGGGCTTGCGTCGCTCGCCCGCTCCCGTATTTGCGGATCGGGGTGCTTAGCGGAGCTTTTCCTTGACCATGTCCCTGAGCTCGCGCTTGAGGATCTTGCCCACGCCGCTTTGGGGAAGCTGGTCCACGAACTCGATGACCTTGGGGACCTTGTAGGGAGCCACGTTGTCGCGCAGGTACTGGAGCAGCTCCTCCTTCTCCGCCTCGCCCTTCTCCACGCCCGGCTTGAGGATGATGAAGGCCGCCACCCGCTCCGACCCCGGGCGGTCGGGGTCGGGCACGCCGATGGAGGCGACCAGGTCCACGTCGGGGTGCTTGGCGATGACATCGTCCAGCTCCCGGGTGAAGACCTTGAAACCGGAGACGTTCACCATGTCCTTCACGCGGTCCACGATGTAGAAGTAGCCATCCTCGTCCATGTAGGCCACGTCACCGGTGTACATCCACCCGTCCCGCACGGCGTTGGCCGTCTCCTCCGGCTTATCGTAGTACCCCTTCATGAGCTGGGGGCCGCGCACGGCGATCTCGCCGGGCTCGCCCTGGGCTGCAAGCTGCCCCGTCTCGGGGTCCACCAGCTTGAACTCGGTGTCGGAAAGGGGCATGCCGATGGAGCCCGGCTTCTTCTTGCCGTAGCGGGGGTTGCAGCAGGTTACGGGGCTGGTCTCGGTCATGCCGTAGAGCTCGATGAAGCGGTTCTCTCCGACGACGCTCTCCAGCTCGCCGATGCTCTCCGGCGGGAAGGGGGCCGCCGCGCTGAGGCAGAACTTGATGCCGCTGAAATCGAGCTTCTTGAAGCTCTCCTGCTTCATCAACTGGTAGAAGACGGTGGGCACGTTGACCACTATGGTGGGCTTGTGCTTCTTGATGAAGGACACCAGGCGGTGGGTGTCGCGCGGATCGGGCACGCAGACCTGGGTGGCCCCGTTGGTCATGGAAAATCCTCCCAGGGCAAGGCCCGCTATGTGGAAGAGGGGAAAGGCGGAAACGGCCACCTCATCCGTCTTGAGGTCCAGCCAGGCAAGGGTCTGCAGGCGGTTGTCCATGTAGCTGCGCTGGGTGAGCATGGCCCCCTTGGAGGGCCCCGTGGTCCCTCCCGTGTACATGAGGAAGATGAGGTCGTCCATGGACCGCTTCACCAGCACCGGTTCGTCGGGCATGTCCCGGATGGCCTCCAGAAAACGCACCACCTTCTTGCCGGCCAGGGGCCCTGTCTCCGCGCTGGGGATTTTCTTGGCCAGCTTCCCCAGGACGCGTAATGCCGTGGGCATGAAGTCGGAGATGGCGCTGACGACCACCGTGGAAAAGGCGGACTTGTCGGCCACCTCGGCGATCTTCTCGAAGAGGATGTCCGTGGTCATGACTATCTTGGTCCCGGAGTCCGTGAGCTGGTGCTCCATCTCGTGGGCGGTGAGCAGGGGACTCAAGCCCGTGGAAACGCCCCCCGCCTTCTGCACCGCCACGACGCCGATGTAGTGGGCGGGGATATTGGGCATGTGCATGCCCACCACATCGTCGGGCTTCAGGCCTTGCGCGATGAGGTAGGCGGCCAGTTGGTTGGAAAGCCTGTCCATCTGGCGGTAGGTGATGGTATGGCCCATGTAGATGATGCATGCCTTGTCCGGGTATCTCTCCACCATCTCCAGGAACTTCTCGGCGAAGGTCTTCTCCTCGTACTGCAGGGTGGGCGGAACGTGCTCGTCGTAGTTCTGCAACCATGGCTTACCGGCATAAACGTCACTCATACTACCCCCTCCTTACCGTAGCGACCTCCATCCCTTTCTGCGCTCATATGTCCATGACGCGGCGTGGAGCGCGACCGGAATCCCTTTACGGCACCTTCCGGAAAGGCTTCTCCTGCCCTGTGGTTTCCTGGTCGAAGCCGGCTTGTTAAAACGCGTTCCCGTGCCAATAGCCGCCTGATGCCTCTCTACCCGCCATTAATATAGCAAAAAGGCGCATGACGTGAAAATCCATGCCGCAGCGCTCCTTGCGAGAGAAGGGGAATGGGTGGCGCGCGGCGCATGCGCGGCGTCGGCGAGCCGGGAAATCGCGGGAACCGCTTTGCGGGGAGAGAGGGCTGGTTCACCTGAGGGTGAAGCGGAGAATGGAACCGCCCCCGGGACGGGGCTCGTACCAGATGCGTCCCCCGTGCGCCTCCACGATCTCCCTCGCGATGTAGAGGCCAAGCCCCATTCCCGGCCTGGAATGGTGCAGCACCTCCTCCACCTGGTAGAAGCGCTCGAAGATGCGCCCCCAGTCGTCTTCGGGCACTCCAGGGCCACGGTCCATGACCGAGACCAACAACTCGCCGGAGCGCTCCGCCACGGAGATCTCCACCTCCGTGCCGTCGGGCGAGTAGTTGACCGCGTTGTCCAGCAGGATGATGAGGAGGCGGGTTATCCTCTCGGGGTCGATCTGGCGCGGGGACAGCCCGGGAGGCACGGATATCCTGAAGCGGCCCGCGAAACCCTTGCTCTCCATCTCCTCGACGGCGAGCTCGATCAGGGAAGCGAGCTGCGTGCTCCTCCGGTTGAGGGAGAAGCGCCCCCGCTCGATGCGGGAGACGTCAAGCAGCTCTCGCAGCAACATGTCCAGGCGGTCCGCGCCCGCGCTTATCGCCTCCAATACCTCCCTTTTTGCTTCCTGCGTCATTCTCTCCTCGTAATCGAGGAGAGTTATGGCGTACCCTTTCATGAGGGTTATGGGATGGCGCAGCTCGTGGGAGGCGATGTCGATGAAGTCCTTGAGGCCCTGTTCGTGGGAGAGGCGCTCCTCCTCCACCGCAAGGGCGCGCGCCAGGGTACCCAGCATCTCCATCTCGCCATGCGAGAGCTCCCTTTCCGCCCTGTTGAAAACGGAGAGGAAGCCGATGGTCTTTCCTTTGCATACGACGGGGTGGCTGACGGAGGAGGAATACCTGCCGCGCGTGGAGAAGCCGCAGTTGCGGCAGCGGTCCCGCAGTGCTTCCTTCCCGGTAGCCACCGTTTCGCGGGCGTCGTCCTTTATGAGCTCGCTGAGGAAGCAGTCCTCGGGATTATCGTGGACGTGGAAGTCAACCCCGTGCCGGGTGGTGAGAAGGAGGGAGAGCCGCCCCTTTTCCAGGCGTATGTAGGAGACGTGGTCCACTTCCAGGATTTCCCTCGAGGCGAGGATCACCCGTTCGATGTTGGTGATGACGTCCGGGCCCAGGGAGGTGAAGAGGCGGTTGAGGGTCTCCAGGCGGGCGTGGGCGCGGCTGGATTCGCTGACGTCGCGAGCGTTGATCACCACCCCCTTTACGGCCGGGTCTTTCAGGAGATTGTAGCCGGTTATCTCCAATTGGAGCCAGGTGCCGTCGCGATGGCGGAAACGGATCTCGTGGTGGCCCCGCGAGCCGTAGCGCCGCAGGGACTTCAGGAATACCTCGCGGGCCCAACCCCTGTCCTCCGGGTGGATGAGGTCGAAGACGTCCTTGTCCGCCAGCTCGCGGCCGTCGTAACCCAGCACCTTTGAGGCGGAGGGGCTCTGGTAGGCGACCCTCCCCTCCGCGTCGAGGATGACGATGAGGTCCAGGGAGTTCTCGATGAGGGAGCGGAAACGCCGCTCCTCGCCCTCCAGCCTGTCCAGGGTGGCGTTTATGGAGCGCGCGAGGCTCGCGATCTCGTCGTTTCCGCTGGCGGTGACGCGGAGGGAGGGGTCACCGGCCTCGCCTATGGCGGCGATCTCCCTGTCGACTTGGCCTACCCGGCGCAGGAAGAGCCTCTCCAGCAGGAGGAGGCTGAAGGCGAAGACGGCCAGGCAGGAAACGGTCAGGAAAGCCATGAAATAGATGAGCGTCCGCAGACCCGCGTGATAGATGCCCCTTTCCATGCCCACCTGCAGGATGAGGGCGGGGTTCCCGTAGATATCCCGCAGCATGGCGTAACCGTGAATATGGTGCGAGTCCTGTACCTGCACGGGGAACTCCTCTCCCGCAAGCAACCGGTTTTCCGCCCGCTCCCAGTCGGCGTCGGCCGCCTGCAGGCCTACGCCCCCGAACTCGATTTCCAGGCGGTATGGGGCGGTGATGCGCGCCATCTCCGCCACGTCCAGCAGGCGCCCCATGACCAGTGCGCCCCGCGGGAGGCCCTCGCCCTTGCTGGTGATTATAGGCTGGGAGGAGACCATGAAAGGCCCCTCGAACGTCATGAGCAACCCAGACGACCCCTCCCCGCTGCTTATGGGCTGCAGGAGGGGGGAGCCTTGCGACAGGTGCGCGAGGAGGCCCGCCGGGGTGGGCATCTCCCTCTCCAGAACGAGGTCCACGCCCTTGGCGTAAAAGACCCTTCCCTCCGTGTCGAGGAAGACGATGGCCTGCACGCGTATGCGCGCGAGGGAGCCCTCGTTCAGGTTGGCGTCGATGTACTCCTGGGAGTGATCCTCCATGAAAGCGTAGGTGTCATCCCAGAAGGCCCAGTCTCGAGCCGTGAGCGAGAGGTTGTCTATCTCGCTGCGGACGGCGTCGGCGGCGCGCGCGGCGTTCTCCTCCGCCTCCTGCCTTTCCAGTTCGCGGTACCCCCCCATGACGAAAACCCAGGACAGCAGGTGCAGCAGCCCCATGAGGACCGCGAAAACCAGAATGGAAAGCAGTATGGCCTTCCTGCGTAAGGACAAACCTCTCCCTCCGTTACCTCATTCCGATGGCGTCCCTTCCCGTCCTTCTGGCCAGGGTGGCAAGAGCTCATTCCCGAGCCCGATCGCACGGGACACGCTGCCGCCGGCGCTTTTCCGGCGGCCTCGTCCGCCCACCCGTTTTCCTCCGCATTTAGGGGGATCGTACCTCCTGCGCGGCTTCTTTCCTGTCAATTGATAATCGGCATAAGGTAGGCTTACATGAAGCGTTGGCTTGCATGGGAGAAGCGCCGTCGATGCCGCATCGCCCTCTCTCCCTTTGGGGATGTTTCACCGCCTACGAAATGAAGTGCGATAGCGCGGATCAGCGGGAGGCGGGGCGCGGGGATGCGGGGATGGGGATATCCATATGCGGCGCGGGACCCGCACCGGCAAGGATATATTCCGCGGCCCGCAATCCGCCGAGCATGGCGGAGGGGACCCCGCCCAGGGCCAGCATGGAGAAGGCCTGGTAACCGGCCATGAAAAGGCCCTCCAGGGGAGTGCGCACCAGTTCGCGCGCCTCGCTCCAGGGGTGGTCGCGGAAATCCCAGGACCACCCCGCCACCGCGCCCTCGCTGCGCCCGCCCCGCTCCTCGAAGGTAAGCGGCGTGGCCACGTCCATGACCTCGAGGGAGCTTTCCAGGCCGGGGAGCAGGCCGGAAACCTCCGCCAGCAGCCCCAGGGCCAGGCGCCTCTTGTAGGGCAAATAGGAGGCCGCCCTCGCGCCTGGGGCGGGGCGATAGGCGCTGAAGTGAGGGAACTCGGCGGAGGTGCGGATGACTAAGACCGCCTTGCCTTCCGGGGCCAGGGAAGGGTCGTCGGCGCTCAGCAAGGCCACTTCCAGTTCCCCGCCCGCAAGGTCCCGGGGATCGATCTCGCGCGACGCCCAGTCGGGGACCTCGTCGCGGGGCGGGACGGTGGCGTTCCCGCGGCGGTAGATGATGCGGTGACCCTCCCGGAAGGCGGAGAGATCCGTCTTGTCGGCATCCACGCCCAGGCAAACCTGCAGGTTGGAGGAGGTCTGCCTGGCAGCGCAGACCGACCGCACGAGCCCCTCCGGGACGTCGCCTGCATGCAGCAGCCGCAGGAATGCCTCTTTGAAGTCGGCGTTGCAGACGAGGGCGGGCGCGTGGTAGGAAGCCCCGTCTTCCGTCAGCACTCCCCTCACCCTGCCCTTCTCCACCAGGATACGGGAGACGCGGCTGCCCAGGAGAAGCAGGCCGCGTGATGGCCCCGCGTCGCTCTCCGGGTAAGAGCCGTCCCGGGGCGCGCCCGGCCATGGGAGGCTCCGCGCCCTCGCGGCGCGGCTCATGTGGCCTTGCGAAAACCCGGCGGGAGCTGCCTTGCGGCTGAGGAGAGCGGCCAGGAGGTCGCAGAACCGGCGCATCCCCTCTTGGGGATAGTGGATGCCGCTCTCGCAAAGCAGGGACCACGTGGCGGCCAGGAGACCCAGTCCGGTGTAGGGCTCCCGCGTGCCCGTGCTTCCCAGGATGCGCCGCAGACGCCAATCCTTGGTTATATTTTCCAGGTAACGAGCGGCGCTTGCGGAAGCATCCGGGGGTTGCGCGGGACCGTTGCCGCCCGGGAAGCCTCCGTAAGGCACGCCGTGGTTTTCTCGCGCGCCGGCAACCTCCCGGGGTTGTGCGTTCTTTTCCCGTGTCGAGGCCCGCGCCGGAGGCAGCACGGCGCCCGTGCGCGTGCGCAAGGACTCCGAAAGCGAGGCCATGTCCCCGAAGAACCTCGCCACCCCCTCCGTCTCCCGTGGGAAGAGGGTGGAGAGCTCCGCCACCATGTCCCCGAAAGGCAGGGAGAGGGGTGCGGATAAGCCGAAGGCGCGCAGGCGGTAGAGCACGCGCCGGAAAGAGAGGGGTTCCGTTATGCCCGCCCGGGAAAGGATTCCGGCGACCAGTTCGGGATGGGCGAAGCCCAGGGGTCCCATGGGGAAATGATAGCCCTTCCGCCGGTAACAATAGGCGGTTCCGCCGGGATGGAAAGCCGCCTCCAGGACCAGCACCCGCAAGCCTTCCCGCAGCAGCCGGGCGGCGGCGGTGAGCCCTCCCAGCCCCGCTCCCACCACGATCACGTCCCAGTCGCGCCGCGTCCCCTTGGCTGCCATGCCTTCACCTTGCCTATCAAGTGTCCGGGGCCTGGTGCGGGCGGCCTTGCATCCCTGCTCCGTCCGCCTCGCGAACCGGGTGCCCCTGCCTACATTCTACCTGGTGGCCGGGGCGAGGGTGACATCCGTCCCCCGCTCGGTTAAGATGCAGGCAAGGGGATGAGAAGGCGCTGAGGCAAGGCGGGAATGGCGGATGTGGTTACGGTACGTGATAATAAGGATACCCTTCGCCCTGGTGGCGAGGTCCAAGAAATACAGGCTCGGAGTCGCCGGGCGTGAGAACGTCCCGCGTTACGGTCCCTTCATCGTGGTCTCCAACCACCAGGGCAGCACGGATATCGTGGCCATCGCCCTGGCCCTGAAACCGGCCCTCCTCCATTACCAGATGTGGCCTTGGGCCAAGAAGGAGATCGAGACGGGGGCGGAGGGTTTCCTGGGCAAGATGCTCTGGAAGGTCTTCGGGGTCATCCCCATCGACCGCTCGGGAGGGGACAACTCGGACGCCATCCGCCTCAGCCTCAAGTACCTGCGGCGGGGAGAGTTGGTCTTCGTCTTCCCCGAGGGCACCCGCAGCAAGCCGGGCGAGGTCAAGCCCTTCCACTTCGGGGTGGCCAACCTGGCGCGGGCCGCCCCCGCCCCCATCCTTCCCGTCGCCGTATACAAGCGGGAGGACGGAGGCATACAGGTCAACATCGGCAAGCTCTTCACCCTGCCTCCCAAGAGGCGCATGTACGAGGTCCTGGAAGAGCTGGGAGAAAAGGCGGAGGGGCGCTTCATCCAGCAGGTGGAAACGCTGCGGCAGTGGGTGGATACCGTCCCCATGGACAAGAAGGGCATGAAGCTCATCGCCAGGATGATCAGGATCGTCACCGATTTCGTCTCCCGCCAGGACATCCCCTTCGACGTCTTCTTCCGCCTGGCGGAGGAGGAGGACAACGAGTTCATCCGCGACCGGGTGATGGAACTACTGCCGGCGGGGTGGAAGAAGATCAAGGCCTGAAGCGGGCGGGGAACCGCGTCGGAGGGTCCCCTAAAGCCTGGCGGCACTTCGCAACGGAAGAGACGGTGCGATTCATCTCACCGTGTTGAAGCCCTGTAAAGGTAGGTATTCCCGGCCGCGCCGAGCGCGCCATGGCGGCGTGTGCGGCGCGCCGCGTTGGGATCGAGGAGCGGAAGGGAGGATGCGATGCCCAGGTTGTACGGGGACATCACCGAGACGGTCGGCAACACCCCCTTGGTGAGGTTGAACCGGGTAACGGAGGGGTGCCTTGCGCGGGTCTACGCCAAGCTGGAGTCCCGCAACCCCCTGTCCAGCGTCAAGGACCGCATCGGGGTGGGCATGGTGGAGGACGCGGAGCGCAGGGGACTGCTGGGGAAAGGCAGCGTGGTCATCGAGCCCACCAGCGGCAACACGGGCATCGCCCTGGCCTTCGTCTGCGCCGCCCGCGGCTACCGGCTGATGCTCACCATGCCGGAAACCATGAGCGTGGAGAGAAGGAAGATCATGGAAATACTTGGTGCGGAGGTGGTGCTCACGCCGGGGGCCGATGGCATGCGGGGAGCGGTGGAGAAGGCGGAGGAGTTGCTGCGCTCCACCCCCGGGGGCGTGATGCTGCGGCAGTTCGAGAATCCCGCCAACCCGGCCACTCACCGCGATACCACCGCCAGGGAGATATGGGAGGACAGCGACGGTGCGGTGGATATCCTGGTGAGCGGGGTAGGCACGGGCGGCACCCTCACCGGGGTGGCCGGGGCGCTCAAGGAACGCAAGCCGTACCTCCGGGTGGTGGCGGTGGAGCCGGAGGCTTCCCCGGTGCTCTCCGGCGGCCGTCCCGGGCCCCACGGCATACAGGGCATCGGCCCGGGCTTCGTCCCCAAGGTGCTGAGGAGAGAGCTTATCGACGAGATCGTGAAGGTGAGGGACGAGGACGCCGGCGCCATGGCGCGGCGGCTGGCGCGGGAAGAGGGAATCCTGGCCGGCATCTCGTCGGGGGCCGCTACCTGGGCCGCCCTGCAGGTGGCGCGGCGGCCGGAGAACCGCGAAAAGTTCCTGGTAGTGGTCCTGCCCGATAGCGGGGAACGCTACCTTTCCACCTGGCTGTTCGCGGACGTCGCTTCCACGTGAGCGAAGGGGCGCGGGTCGGTCCCCGTGATACGGGAAGGGAGCAAGGCGAGCTCAACGGGGTTGTTGGTATAATGTCGCTTGCACGGCTTGGTGCGGGGGCAGCGGTAAGCGGCTGCCGGCAGGGCATGGGCCTTGTGACGCGGGGAAGGAGAACATGGAAAGCGGGAATGCTCGGGACATAACGGACCTCAGGCCCTTCTTCGAGCCCCGGGGCGTGGTCATCGTGGGGGCAAGGCGCTCGCCCGGCTTCGGCTACGTGCTGCCCCTCGCCCTGCAGAGGCAGGGATGGGGCGACCGTCTCTACCTGGTGAACCCGGCCGGCGGGGAGCTGCACGGGCTGCCCCTCTATGAGAGCGTCGCGGACGTGCCGGGAAATCCCGACCTCGCGGTGGTCATCGTCCCCGCCGAGGCGGTGCCGCGTACCCTCGACGAGCTGGGGAAGCGCGGCATCGGGCACGTGGTCATCGAGAGCGCGGGGTTTACCGAGGTAGGCGAGGAGGGAAGGGCCCGCCAGGAGCTTTGCCGGGAGGCGGCCGCGCGCTTTGGGATGCGCGTCATCGGGCCCAACTGCGTGGGGGTGATCAACACCGCCAACCGCTTCTCCACCGTGGAACTGATGGAAGAGGCGCTCGTGCCGGGCGGCGTGGGGGTCATCGCCCAGAGTGGGGTCTTCGGCAACATCCTCCTGGACGACCTTCACCAGCGGGGCGTGTTCATATCCAAGGCGGTGACCCTGGGAAACCGCATGGACGTGGACGAGTGCGAGGTGCTCGATTACCTCCACCATGACCCCGAAACGCGCCTGATCATGATATACCTGGAGGGGGCCGCCGACGGCCGCCGGTTCCTGAAGACGCTGCGCCGGGTGAACGCGGACAAGCCGGTGCTTATCCTCAAGAGCGGGCGCACCGGCAAGGGGCGGGAGGCTACCGCCTCCCACACCGGCAGCATGTCGGGGGAAGACGACCTCTACGAGGCGGCCTTCCGCCAGGCGGGAGCCGTGCGCGCCCGGAGCCTGGACGAGCTGGTCGACCTGGCCAGGGTCTTCTCCACGCAGCCACTGCCGGCGGGGAACCGGCTGGGCGTCGCCACCTCCAGCGGTTCCCTGGGGGCGCTGGCCACCGACGCCGCCGTGGAGGCGGGCTTGCGCCTGCCTCCCTTGGACGAGGATACGACGCGGCGCATGCGCGCCATCGCCCCCCGCTGGATGAACGTGCGCAATCCGCTTGACGTGGGTCCCTCCGGCGCCTACCTGCCCGCCATGCAGGCCCTCATGGAGGATCCCGGCATCGACATGGTGCTGTCCATCGTGGTCATGCCCTTCGCGGTCTTCCGGGAGTTCATGGTGCGTGGGGTGTCGGTGAAGGACTTCATGGGGAGCGCCGCTTCCCTGCGAGAGATAGCGCCGGGGAAGCCCCTGGTGGTCTGCTCCATCGGCGATAAGGGTTTCGTTGACGACCTGGACCATGCCCTGGGGCTCGGCATCCCCGTGCTCCATTCCCCCGAGCGGGCGGCCCGCACCCTTGCCGCCCTCCACGCCTACCGCGCGGCGCGGGAGAGGGAGGCGGCGCGCGGCGATTGAACGCGTATAAGGAACAGCGTGCATCTCTCGGGGCACGGGCTTCTTCATCGCAGTGCCGGGGATAGGGGAGACGCTCGCGCCCCTTCGCGCGCGGAGGCTTTCCGGGCTGCACACCGTCTTGGTCGCTTCCGGGCGGGCAAGGTTTATTCCCTCCCCGCACCTGGGTATAAATCTCTACACGTTGCGGCGCGAAACAGGGGGCAAGGGTCGCTGGCAGCACACGAGGCGTAGATAGAGAACACATCCCACCCGTCGAGGCAACTCCGCAGCCGTTTCCAGGACATGGAGCTAAGCGCGTCCCTCGTTCAGCGCGGAATTGGAGGTGGGAGATGGTGGAGATCAGGGTGAACGGAATCGACGTGGCGGCGGAGGAGGGGGACTCGCTCCTGCAGGCGGCGGAAAGGGCGGGTTTCCGCATACCCGCTCTCTGCCACCACCCCGCGCTCTACCCGGCGGGTTCCTGCCGGGTGTGCGTGGTGGAGGAGGAAGCGACCGGCCGCCTGGTCACCGCGTGCGATACGCGGGTGCGCGAAGGGATGTCCGTCCTTCTGGATACGGAGAGGGTGAGAAAGGCCCGGCGCACGGCCATCGAGCTCATCTTCTCCGCCCACCCCCTCCATTGCGAGGTCTGCGAGGAGAACAACGCCTGCTCCCTGAAGGCGCTGGCGGCGGTGGAGGGAATCAGCGGAAGGGAGCTGCCTTTCGGGCAGGACCTGCGCACGGTGGTCGACGCCAACCCCTTTTACCTGCGTGACCTCTCCAAGTGCATCTCCTGCGGCATCTGCATACGGGCTTGCCAGGAAGTGCAGGGAGTCGGCGTCTACGAGATGCAGGGGACGGGAAAGCTGGCGCGGCCGTCCGCGGCCATGGACACGAGCGTGGATTCCTCGCCGTGCGAGTACTGTGGCCTGTGCACATCCCTTTGCCCCGTAGGTGCCCTGATCGCGAAGCCTTTCCTGCACCAGGGAACGGAGGAGAAGCGGGTGGTCACCACCTGTCCATACTGCGGGGTGGGATGTTCCCTCGAACTCAGGGTGCGCGAAAACCGCATCGTCGGTGTGGCGGCGGGAGTAACCGCGTCCGTGAACGATATAAGCCTGTGCGTGAAGGGCCGCTTCGGCCTCGATTTCGTGCATCACCGGGATCGTCTGCGCAAGCCGCTTATGAGAAAGGGCGGCGAGCTCGTGGAGGCGGAGTGGGAGGAGGCGCTGGATGAGGTCGCCGCGCGGCTGGCGGAGGTCAGGAACCGGCACGGCCCGCAGGCCATCGCCTTTCTCTCCTCCGCAAAGGCCACCAACGAGGAAAACTACCTCCTGCAGAAGTTCGCGCGCGCGGTGATGGGCACCAACAACATCGATCACTGCGCCCGCTTATGCCACAGCTCCTCCGTCGCCGGCCTGGCGGCATCCCTGGGGAGCGGAGCCATGACCAACTCCATCTCCGACCTGAGCCAGGCGGAGGTGATCCTGCTTACCGGGACCAACACGACCGTCAACCACCCCGTCATCGGCCAGGTGCTGAAACAGGCGGCGCTCTCAGGGGGTAGCAAGCTGATCGTCGTGGATCCACGCGAGCTTGACATAGAACGTTTCGCCACCCTGTGCCTGCGCCCCCGGCCCGGCACCGACGTGGCATGGATCAACGCCATGGCCAGGGTAATCATAGACGAGGGGCTATACGACGGCGATTTCTTGCGGGAGAGGGCGGAGGGCTTCGAGGAGCTGCGGGAAGCCCTGCGAGGCTATACCCCGGAGGAGACGGAGGAAATCACCGGCATCCCCGCCGCCGGCCTGAGGGAGGCGGCCCGCATGTACGCTGGCGCGGAGCGCGCCGCCATCCTCTATGCCATGGGCATCACCCAGCACGTCACGGGCACGGACAACGTCATGGCCCTGGCAAACCTGGCGCTGCTCGCCGGGAACCTGGGCAAGGGGGGTGCGGGGATCAATCCGCTGCGCGGCCAGAACAACGTGCAGGGCGCCTGCGACATGGGCGCTCTGCCCAACGTGTTGCCCGGCTATCAGCGCGTGGACGACCCCGAGGCAAACGGAAAGTTCTCCCTCGCGTGGGGCAGGGAGCTGCCGTCCACACCCGGCCTTTCGGTGGTTGAAATGATGGAAGCGGCGCGAAAGAAGGAGATACGCGCCCTTTTCGTGCTGGGAGAAAATCCCATGGTGACCGACCCGGACGTCGGCCACGTGGAGGAGGCTCTCCGCTCCCTGGATTACCTTGTGGTGCTGGACATATTCCCCACCGAGACCGCTGAGCTGGCTGACGTGGTGCTGCCGGGCACGTGTTTCGCCGAGAAGGAGGGGACTTTCACCAACACGGAGAGGCGCGTGCAGAGGGTGCGCAAGGCGGTGGAGCCTCCAGGAGAGGCGAGGAAAGATCACGCGGTGATCATGGAACTGGCGGCGCGTCTGGGCTATCGCATGGTTTACGAGACCGTGGCGGAGATCATGGAGGAGATCGCCTCGCTGACCCCCTCCTATGCCGGGATATCCCATGAACGCCTGGAGGAGGGCGGGATTCAATGGCCCTGTCCCGGCCCCGCTCACCCGGGAACCCCCGTGTTGCACGTGGAATCCTTTCCCAGGGGAAGGGGAAGGCTCACGCCAGTGCATTACCGCCCTCCCGACGAATTGCCGGACAAGGAATACCCCTTTCTGCTCACCACGGGACGCCTGCTCTTCCACTACCATTCCGGTTCCCTGACCCGCAGGGCGCGCAGCCTGGCGGAAGAGGTGCCGCGGGGCTGGGTTTCCTTCAATTGCGAGGACGCCGAGAGGCTTGGCTTGCGCGAGGGGGATAAGGTGCGTCTCACCTCGCGGCGCGGCAGCATGTTGAGCCGCGCCCATCTCTCTCGCCGCCTGCAGCCGGGAATGGTCTTCGCTACCTTCCATTTCAGCGAGGAAAACGCCAACCTGCTCACCAACCCGGCCCTGGACCCGGTGAGCAAGATCCCGGACCTCAAGGTGTGCGCGGTCAAGGCGGAGAAAGTGGAAGGAGGGATTGGCGATGCCCCAGCCCCCGCAACCTGAGCTTATGCCCTTGCTCCTGGAAGCCCGCGAAAGAGAAGGCCGCCTGGATGGAGAGACGGTGGAGAGGATAGCGCGCATCCTGCGCATCCCCGCCAGCAGGGTCTACGGTTTCCTCACCCAGTTCCCGGAGCTGACCCGGTTTCCTTCGCGGCAACCGCTGGTACGGGTGTGCACGGGACCGGCCTGCGCCGCGAGGGACGCCCGTTATCTGCTGGATGGATTGCGCGAGGGGTTGCGGGGAGTGGCGGAGGTGGCCTGCGACCCCGGACTGGTGCAGCCGCACCGTTCCCCCGCCCTGGTCATCCAGATGCCCGGAGGAGAGGAGAGGATGTTGCAGGGGGTAACCCCGCATGATTTGGAAGATATTGCCAGATCAGTGAGGAGAAGGGACCTTTCCGCCTTTCCCGCCACGCCGGAAGACGCATCTTTTCCCGTGTCGCGCTACCGGGAGGAAGAGCCCCCGCCCTGGCTGTCCTCGCTGCAGGGGGGCGCATTGCCCGCCCTTTTCGGGGGCGAAGTCTTGCAGCGCGTCGCGCAAGACCCGGCAGCGGTCCTCCGGTTGTTGGAGGACGCATGGCCTGGCCTCCGGGAGATGGCGACGGGGGATGTGCGCGCTCCCGCCGCTCTCGTCTGCGACGCGGTGGGAGGTTCGCCAGAGAACAGCCCCGACCTTGCCCTGGCTCGCTCGCACCCGCGGGCGGTGGTGGCCGGAGCAGCGCTGGCGGCGGCGGCCATGGGGACGGGAAGCCTGGTGTTCTACGTCCCCTGGGACCGGGCCGAGGTCGCGGGTCGCCTGCGCGCGGCGGCGGAGGAGATGCTCCCCGCACTGGAGATCGGGTACCGCGTCTTCAAGGGGCCGGTGCATATACCATGCTCGCGGGATATAGGGGTGGCCTCTGTGTTGCAGGGCGTGATGCTTTGGAGGGCGGCGTCGCTGTGCGGGCGGGATGGGGCCGGACGCTTGGAGCCGGCCATGGCGGTGCTTGCTGCCGCCTCCCTCTGGCGGCTGCCCTGGCTGCTGGAAGGCGCCGCCGGGAAAGGGGAGGGCCATGACCGGGAGACCTTGCTGGTGAGCGTTCCCGGTGAGCTGCCCCGCTGGATGGAATTGCCGCGCCGCCTGCGCGCAGCGGAGGCGAGGGGGCTGCTGCGGGAGAAGGAAGACGGCGGAGAGCCCAGGGCCGTCTTTGCGGAAGGGGTCGCCGGCGGCGCCTTGCTGTGCGGGGAAGAGTTCGCAATACCCCGCGGGGCGCGCAAGGTGACCGTCCTCACGGATGCCACGCGCATGGCGCGCTGGGCTGTGCATCTACTGGAGGGCCTGGAGGAAGGATGTTGTGGAGGATGCTCTCCGGGAAGGACGGCACCGGCGGCGGCCGCGAGGATGGTGAGGTCGATGATCGGGGGTGAGCAGGGAAAGAGAGATGCGGGGGAGCTCGCCGCGATGTTGCGGGAAGCGGAGGAGCTGGCGCTGTGCCCGAGGCTGGGGGAGGTCTTTCCTGCGCTGATAACCTGCCTCGAGGATTTCCCGGAAGACTTCCGCCTGCCGGAAGAGGGTGGAGTGCGTGCGGCGGCTAAAGCCGGGGGCAAGACCGTTTAGGGGGTAAAGATGAAGAGCATCACCAGGCAGAAAAAGCCGGAAGAGATCGCGAGGATGCTGGGGACGGCAAAGAGGGTGGCCGTCGTCGGCTGCGGGACTTGTCCCGCCATGGCCGAGACCGGGGGCCTGCGGGAAGTGGAGGAGATGGCGACGCTGCTGGGGGAGAAGGGCTGGGAGATCGTCTCGCGCACCGTCCTGCCCGTGGCCTGCGAGCCCCTCTCCTACGAGGCCCGCGAGGAATTGACGCCCCTGCTGGAAAAGGCACAGGCCGTCCTGGTGATGGCCTGTTCCCTGGGGGTGCGCATGGTGTCGGATTACACCGACTTGCCCACGCTTCCCGCCCTGGACACCCTCTTCATCGGCAGGGAGGCGGAGCCCGGTTTCTTCATGGAGGAATGCGCCCAGTGCGGGGAATGCCTGCTGGGCGATTACGCCGGCATATGCCCCATCGTCCATTGCGCCAAGGGCCTCTTCAACGGACCCTGCGGGGGTTCGGTGGGGGGCAAATGCGAGGTGGACCCCGAGCTTCCCTGCGGCTGGCAGCTTATCCACGATCGCATGAAAGCCCTGGGGCGTCTCGGGGAGCTCTCCCTCGTCCGCCCCTACAAGGATTGGAGCAAGTCCTTGAGCGGAGGCGCCAGACGTGCGCGCATACCGGTTCCTCCGCCGGAAAAAGCTGGCGATGAGGAAGCATGAGAAAACAACTGCTTTACGAGATATCCAAACCCGTCATCGCCGCCGTGGGCGTGGAAAACGTCCTGCGCGCCATCGTAGAGTCCATTACCAAGGGAACGGGCGCGAAGGGGTGCTCCCTGCTGGTGTTGAGTCCGGAGGGGGACAAGCTCTACCGCCGCATGAGCTACGGCATCAGCAAGGAGTACATAGACAAGGGGCCCGTGGAGATCGACGAGACCATGAGGGAAGTCCTGGCGGGGAGGGCGGTGGCCGTCAAGGATGCCCTGCATGACCCGCGGGTGCAGTATCCGGAGGCCGCGGAGAAGGAAGGCATCGCATCCATGCTCTCCATACCCATGCGTTCCTACGGCGGCATACGGGGCGTGATGCGCATTTACACCTCCAAGCGGCGTGACTTCTCGAAGGACGAGATCGACTTCCTGGACTCCATAGCGGAGCTCTCCGGGCTGGTGCTGGAGAAGGAGGAGGAGCGCGACCGCGTGGAGCAGGAGGCGGAGAAGGCCAGGCAGGAACTGCACCGCATGAGCGACGAGCACGAGCACTTTCTCTATTTCATCCGCATGGTGGCCCACGATCTCAAGGCGCCCCTGGCGGCCGTGCAGAGCTATATCAAGGTCATCCTGCGCGGCAGCACGGGTCCGGTCAACGAGAAGCAGAGGACCTGGATGGAGCGGAGCGTCAAGCGCATCGACGGCATGCTCCAGTTGATCAGCGACATCGTGGACCTCTCCAAGCTGGAGGCGGGCATCATCGCCCCGGAGCTGGAGACGGTTTCCTGGAAGAGCGTGCTGGAGAGCTGCGTGGAGGTGGCGCGGGGCCTTACCGATCCCAAAGGGATCGAGCTGGTGGTGGATATAGAGCCGGATTTGCCGGAGATATTCGGGTCGGAGGTGCGCCTGTGCCAGTTGATCAACAACCTGGTCTCCAACAGTGTCCGCTACACGCCGTCGGGGGGCAGGATCTTCCTCCGCGCCTGGCAGGAAGAGGATCGGGTGATCGCTTATGTGGAGGACGAGGGGTGCGGGATCCGGCCGGAGATCCTTCCCAAGATATTCAACGATTTTTTCCGGGGAGACCCCGAGGCGCAGGAGGGAACCGGCCTGGGGCTGTCGATATGCAAGCGCATCGTCGAGATGCACCAGGGACAGATATGGGCCGAGAGCCCCGCTCCGGGAAAGAGCGCGGGGACCCGCGTCACTTTCGTGATACCGAAGGGGGCCATATGCAACCTCTATTACTGGGGCAGGTATAAGGAGGGGAAGTCGTGAAATCGGGAAGCAACCTGGAAAAAGTGCTGGAGGCGGGCTACTTCGCGGTGACCGCCGAGATCGGTCCCCCGAAGAGCGCGTCCGCCCGCGTCATCGAGGCCAAGGGGGAGCAGATCGGGCACGCGGCCGACGCCTTCAACGTGACCGACCACCAGACGGGAGTGGTGCGCCTGTGTAGCCTGGTTGCCTGCACCGTGCTGCGCCGCATGGGGCTGGACGCGGTTATGCAGATGCTCTGCCGCGACGCCAACCGCATACGCCTGCAGGGGGACGTGCTGGGGGCGGTGGCCATGGACATACGCAACATCCTCTGCCTTTCCGGGGACCACGTGAAGTTCGGCAATCACCCGGAGGCGAAGGGGGTCTTCGACATAGACTCGGTGCAGCTCGTCCAGGCGGTGAGGATCATGCGCGACGAGCGCAAGTTCATCTGCGGGGAAGAGGTGGGGAGCGAGGTGCCTCTCTTCATCGGGGCGGTGGAGAACCCCTACGCGGACCCCTTCGAGTACCGTACCGCGCGCCTGGCCAAGAAGGTGGAGGCGGGGGCCGATTTCATCCAGACTCAGGCGGTGTACGACGTCCCCAAGTTCCGGCGGTGGATGGAGGAGGTGTGCGAGGCGGGGCTGGACAGGAAAACGCATATCCTGGCGGGAATCATCCCCGTGAAGTCCGTGGGTATGGCGCGTTACATGCAGAAGTACGTCTCGGGGGTGGAGGTCCCCGACGAGCTGGTAAAGAGGCTGGAGGGCGCCAAGGATGTCAAGGAGGAGGGGATCAAGGCCATAATCGAGATCGTACAAGAGGTGATGGAGATACCGGGCGTGCACGGCATACACGTACAGGCGGTCGGGTGGGAGGAGATAGTCCCCGAGATAATGGAGAGAGCCGGGCTCCTGCCCCGGCCGGTGCTCTGAGGAGGTGCTTTTCATGCCGCACAGGATACTGGTGATAGACGACGATCCCGATATCGTGGACGCCCTTGCGGTCCTGCTCGAGGGCGAAGGATACGAGGTGCACACGGCGAGCGACGGCGAGGAAGGCCTGGCGCGCATAAGGGAGCTGAACCCCGACCTCATCGTGCTGGATTTGCTCATGCCCCGCCTGGACGGTTACGGCGTCTGCAAGACCTTGCAGGATCCGCGCTGGTCTAAATGGAAAGATATTCCAATAATCGTGCTCACCTCCGTGAGTGAGGACGCCAGCCAGAGAAGGTACGAGCTGGAGACGGGCGTGCGCATGGACGTGGACGATTACATCGAGAAACCCATCGACCCCGAGGTGGTGCTGGAGCGCATCCAAAAGGCGATGGCCAGGAGAGAAAAGTAGGTTTCACCGCGGCGGGGAGGGGGAATGAATCTATTGGAAGGGCCGGCGGGAGAGAGGCGCTGCACGTGGCGGCGGCGTCAAGGGAGGGGGGTTGAGACGCGCGCTTTTTGTTCGATATATGTAGTATGAGAAAGGGATCGCGTCGCTTGGGGACAAAGGAGGGGGAAGGATGAAAAGGATCCTCTTGGTGGATGACGACCGGGATTTCGTGGAGGCCACGCGCACCTTGCTGGAGGAGCGGTATGAGGTGGTCGTGGCCTACGACGGGGACGAGGGCATAGCCAAGGCCCGCGAGGTGAAGCCGGACCTCATCATCCTGGACGTGATCATGCCCGTGGAGGACGGCTTCACCGCGGCGGACGAGATCGCCGCCGACGCCGAGTTGAGCAAGATACCTCTCATGCTCCTCACCAGTTTCGGTTCGCGCATGACCAGGGAGACGGAGATTCCCCGCAGCCGTGGCATGGAGGTGCGCGCGGACGATTACGTCGAGAAGCCGGTGGACCCGGACGAGCTCCTCGCAAGCGTGAAGAAGCTGGTCGGAGAGTAGCCGCGTCTTTCAAGGGCCACATCTTCGATCCCCGGCCGGTCACGGCACCCTCTTCGCCTTGTGCCGGGCAACGGCCGAAGATGTGACCTCCTGGTTGCAAGCGAAGATCGAAAGCGAAACCCCGCTGGTTTGTAATCTGCAGGTGGAGAATATATAATTTCACCGTCTTTGGGGAGGTGCAGGAAAAGGGAACCAAGGAGGGAAAATGAGAGGGAAAGCTTCCTTTGCCGTGCTGGCCGTACTGCTCGTCCTCTTCCTGGCGGTGGCCATGCTGGCATCCGGTTGCGGGGAGAAGGAGGAAGAGAAGAAAGAGGAGGAGGAGAAGGTAACAACCATCCGGGAGGGCAAGCTGCTCATGGGGAGCGATACCACCTACCCGCCCTTCGAGTCCATCGACGACCAGGGCAAAGCGGTGGGGTTCGACGTGGAGCTCGCCGAGGAGATCGCCGAGCGCCTGGGGCTGGAGCTGGAGGTGGTCTCCGTGAAGTGGGAGGGCATCATCCCGGGATTGAAGACGGGCGATTACGACATGGTGATGTCCGCCATGACCATCACCGACGAGAGGAAGATGGAGATCGATTTCAGCGACCCCTATATCGATTCCGACCAGTCGATAGCGGTGAAGTCGGGCAACACGGCGATCAAGAGCGAGGCGGACCTCGCGGGAAAGGTGGTGGGCGTGCAGGTCGACACCACGGGCCAGTTCACCGCCGAGGAGATACCCGGCATCAAGGAGATTCGCAAGTACGACACCATACTCATGGCCTTCGAGGACCTGGAGCTGGGGAGGATCGACGCCATAGTCAACGACTTCCCGGTCAACTCCTACATCAGCAAGACCCGGGGCAAGACGGAGGTGGTCGCCACCATCAAGACCGACGAGCAGTACGGCATCGGGGTGAAGAAGGGCAATACGCAGTTGCTGCAGGCTATCAATAGCGCCCTCTCCGAGATGAAGGAAGACGGCACCTACGACAGGATCTTCGAGAAGTGGTTCGGCAAGGCGTAAGAGTGCCTTATGCGAAGAAGAACCGTGATGCCTGGAAGGGCCCGCTCGCGGGCCCTTCTTGCTTCTGCCGGTCGCCGTTCTTTCGATGCGGCGCAATCTGGCTGCGGGCGAAGGCGATCGGCGTGGCGGTAAGCGCCTCGCCGCATTCTGTGTAGCCGCGGACGACATCAGGAGGTGATGAACATCGACGAGAGGTGGAAAAAGGTCTTTTGGGTCCTGGGAAGCCTTCTCGCTGCGGGCCTGGTGGCCTTCCTGGTGGTTTTCTTCCTGCGTTTCGAGGCGGGGAAGACCTTCATCGACGAGTTCTTCAACGGGAACACCTTCCGCAAGTCCATGCCCTACGTGCTGCGAGGCCTTTCGCTCACCGTGAGGCTGGCGGTGGTCTCGGAGGTGTTCATCCTCGCCGTGGGGCTGATCATCGCCATGGCGAGGATATCGCGCCTGCGGGTCCTGCGCGTGCTGGCCGTCATCTACATCGACGTCATCCGGGGCATGCCGCTGCTGCTGCAGATCCTCATCGTTTACTACGGGCTGGCCTACCTTGGCTTCAAGCTGGACCCCTTCGTGGCTGGGGTGGCCGCCCTCACCATCTGCTACGCGGCATATGAGGCGGAGATCTTCCGGGCCGGCATCGAGTCCATACACAAGGGCCAGATGGAGGCGGCGCGTTCCCTGGGCATGGGGTATTTACAGGCCATGCGCCACGTCGTGCTCCCCCAGGCCATCCGCAACGTCATCCCGCCCCTCTCCAACGAGTTTATCGCCCTCCTCAAGGACACGGCCCTCCTGTCGGTGATAGCGCTGGCCGAGGTGACGCGCCGGGCGACGGAGATGATGGGGAAGTATTACAATGTTACCCCGTTGGTCTGCGCGGCCATATGCTACCTCATCATCACCCTGCCCCTCATGCGCCTGGTGCAGTACCTCACGAAGAGGCTTTCCGCGGGCGAATAGGCGGCGCTGCGCGGGCCGGCATGTGCGTGCGTGGATGGGAACATGGGTTAGAATAGGATGGAAGCGGGATGGATGGCGCGGCGGGCGACGTGCGCGCTCCACTCATGGGCGGCGTGGCGGAAAAGGCGGAGGGGGCGCTAAGGGAGCGAGGCATGGATAAGGAATACATGGTGGAGGTAATCGATCTCCACAAGAAATTCGGCTTCCACGAGGTGCTTAAGGGAGTCAACCTGCGGGTCAAGCCCTCCGAGGTGCTGGTGATCGTGGGCCCCAGCGGCTCCGGGAAGAGCACCCTCCTGCGCTGCATCAACGGCCTGGAGCATGCCACCAGCGGGCACATCTATATCGAGGGGGTGGACATCACCGATCACAGGGTGAACATCAACGCCGTGCGCCAGAAGGTGGGCATCGTCTTCCAGAGTTTCAACCTCTTCCCCCACCTTACCGCCCTGCGCAACGTGATCCTGGCCCCGGTGAAGGTGAGGAAGATGGACGCGGCCGAGGCGGAGGAGAAGGCCCTGCAGCTGCTGGAGAGGGTGGGGCTGCGGGACAAGGCCCATGCCTACCCCGCCCATCTCTCCGGTGGGCAGCAGCAGAGGGTGGCCATCGCGCGCTCCCTGGCCATGGACCCCGACCTCATGCTCTTCGACGAGGTGACCTCGGCCCTCGACCCCGAGCTGGTCAAGGAGGTCCTGGACGTCATGAAGGACCTGGCGCGCTCGGGGATGACCATGCTGGTGGTCACCCACGAGATGGGGTTCGCCCGCGAGGTGGGCGACCGCCTCATCTTCATGGACGAGGGCGAGATCGTGGAGGAAGGCGTTCCTGTGGAAATATTTACCAACCCGCGCAGCCCCCGCGCCCGGGATTTCTTCTCCAAGATCCTCTCACACCTGTGAGCCCTCCCGGCGCGCCGTCTCCGGCCTGATCTCGGTGACCAGCATCCCCGCCAGCATGAGACCGCAGCCCAGCCAGCCTCTCCAGCTCAGCCTCTCGGCCAGGAGGAGCATGCCGAAAAGAATGGAGAACACCGGCTCCATGATGAGCACCACCGAGGTGCGCACCGGCGAGATCTCCCGCTGTGCCCAGGCCTGGATGAAGAAGGCCGCGGAGGAGGCGAGGATGCCGCAGACGGCGATGGTCATCCAGGCATACACGCCGCGGGGGAGGAGGAAATCCTCGCAGGGGAAAGCGCTCACGGCCTGCAGCAGGGCGACCACTCCCATCTGCACCAGGGTGAGCAGGAGAAGGTCAAGCTCCGCCACGAAGCGGTCCATGAAGATGATGTGCAGGGAATAGGTGAAGGCGCAGGCCAGCACCATGAGGTCCCCGGAGTTCACCCTGAGACCGGGCTGCAGGGAGAGGAAGCCCAGCCCCACCACCGCAAGAGCCACCGAGACCAGCGAAAGGGCCCCGGGCCTCTTTTTCAGTATGAGGGTGGAGAGGATGGGCACGAAGACCACGAAGAGCCCGGTGATGAAGCCGGCGTTTCCCGCCGAGGTGCGCTGCAAGCCCAGGGTCTGGAGGGTATAGGCCCCGTAGAGGAAGAGGCCCAGGAGGCAGCCTGCGGCCAGGGTTCGGCGGTCAAGTCGCCGCAGCGAGCGCCGGCACGCCGCGAGCATCACCAGGAAGGCGAGTGAGAAGCGGTAGGTCATGAAGACAAAGGGGGGCACGGACTCCAGGGTCCGCTTCACGAGGGAGAAGGTGAGGCCCCAGACCACGGTCACGGCCAGCAGGGAGAGCTCCGCTTTCCTGGCCCTGCTCAGCGCAGATCCCTTTCTCATCGTCAAGGCTCCTTATAGCCGGGCACCGCACGCTTTGCCTTCAGCATAGGCGCGCCGCCGTCAGCGGCCGGGGGCGGTCGGAGGGGGAGCGCCACGGTGGCCGTCGCGCGCGGGCACCGGACCGCTGCGCCTCAACCCCTGGAGTCGAGGAACTGCCGGTAGTCGGCCATGGCGCTTGCCGCGCGGCAGGCCGCCTCCACGCTTTTGAAGATCAGGGGCCGGCCCCCGTTGTCCCCGTCGCCCCCCTCCTCCCCCATCTCCAGGGTGGTGGCTATGTAGAGGGGAATATCCAGGTCGCGCATGATCTCGTAGAGCTCGTCGAGATGCTCCATGAAGTACCTGTCCATCGCCGACCATACCATGGAGATGTCCATGCCCCGCTCGCACCCGATGCCGGGGGTTTTCCGCCGCGGCGCCCCGATCCACAGGAAGATGACCGCGTCCACCTCGCCGCTCTTCATGAGGGTCTCTATGGCGGGCTTGATCACCGTGAAGTCGAGGCCCGCGACCAGGTCCACCGGGTTTCCCGGCACCCACCATGATGGGAGCATCTTCTGCAGCGTGTCCAGGGTACGCGGGGAGAGGCGGGCCACCTCCAGCCCTATCTCGCTGCAGAAGTCGGAGGCTATGACCCCCAGGCCACCGCCGCCGGTGATGATGCCCACCCGCTTGCCCCGTGGGAGGGGGCGGTTCACGAAGGCCGCGGCGGTGACCCCGCAGTCCTCGACGGAGCCGGCGACGATGACCCCGGCCTGGCGGCAGGCGGCCTCGAAGAGCTCCTCGCTCACCGCCATGGCTCCGGTGTGTGACCTGGCCGCGGATATGCCGGACTGGGTGCGCCCTCCCTTGAGGATCACGACGGGCTTGCGCAGGGACACCTCGCGCACGCGGCGCACGAAGTCACGGCCGTCCTGCAGGCCCTCGACGTAGGAGACGATGACCTCCGTCTCGGCGTCCTCGGCGAAGTAGGATAGATAATCGATCACGCGCAGGTCGGCCTCGTTGCCGCTGGAGACGGCCTTGGCCACCCCGAGGCCGGAGTTGTCCGCGTGGGCGATGAGCATGTTGAGGATGTTGCCGCTCTGGGACACGTAACTCAAGTTGCCTCGGGGCGGATGGTAGAGCACGGGCATCCAGGGGTAGAGGCGGTTGGCGGGGCAGCATATCCCCTGGCAGTTGGGGCCGATGAGCACCATCCCCGCCCCCCTGGCTTTTTCTACCAGCGCCCGCTCCATGAGCTCCCCTTCCGCGCCGAGTTCCTTGAAGCCCGCGGTGATCACCAGGCCCGCCTTCACCCCCTTGGCCGTGCAGTCCTCGAGGGCCTCCATGACAAGGCGGGAGGGCACAGTGAAGACCGCCAGGTCGATCTCGCCGGGGATGTCCAGCACTCGGGGGTAGGCCTTGAGGCCCAGGACGGTTTCGCGCCCGGGGTTCACCGGGAAGACCTCGCCCCGGTAGCCCCCGGTCAGCAGGTTGTTCAGGATGAGGAAACCCCACTTGCGCAGGGATTCCGTGGCCCCCACGAAGGCGATGGAGCGGGGATTGAAGGCGTAATCGAGGTTTTTTTGCCTGGCGTTTATCATCTCTGCCACTCCTCCGTGTTTCTATCGTGCTCCGTTCCCGCCAGGGAAAGGTTTCTCCAGCACCTTTCTCCAGCACCTTATAATATATGAACCGCAGGCCAGGACAAGACTCCGACCCCGGCGCCCCCGCTCGCGGCGCCGCCGGCCGCCCCCGAAGGGAGGCCGGCCAAGCACCCGCACAAGCCGGGGTGCAGGGAATCTAGGCCCCCGTATATGCACCCCGCGGTTCGCCGGCCTCTTATGCGGGGCATGCGGCCACCTCAAGCACAGCATCGGTGCGGCCCCCTCTTCCGCCAAGACAACAGAACGGTTAAATGTTCAAAAAAAAGGGTTGACTTCTCGGCAGCCCGCAATTATAGTAATGACATGTCAGTTCTATTATAGCTGGCGAGGTGGCTGTCGGGAATCCGGGAAAGGGCTACCCATTGGCGGGAGGGTGAAGCATCCTTTAAAAAGTTCTGGAAAAGGAGGTAAGGATGGAGCCAGTTAGCGAGAGCGTGACCGTAAAGGAGTATTTCGAGGAGTACGTGCCCAAGCTGGTGGAGGAGCAACTGGCAGGTGCCACTATTTCAGGCATGGAGGGCACCGTTTTCACGGTGGAGTTCGATGTCGAGGGCGACCAGACTTACGTATACGGGGTAACGGTCAAGGATGCCAAGGATCTCACGGTAAGCGAGGGGCCTCTCGATAATCCCCTGATAAAGGTGGTGCTTTCGGAGGACGTATGGCGCAGGGCGGTGACGGGAAAGATGGAAGGCGCCATGGATACCTTCACCGACATGGGCCAGGCGGCGAGCCGCAAGAGGTACGACGCCCTGCTGGCCACCAAGGGAACCATGAACGTGGAGCTCTCCCTGCCGGACGGCTCCAACGCCGCCCTGAAGGTGGTCTTCGGCGGGGCGGATTCGCCGACGGTGAGCTTCAAGGCGGCCCTCGAGGACTGGGCCAAGATACAGTCAGGGGAGCTGCCGGGGCCCATGGCCTTCATGCAAGGGAAACTGAAGATCGAGGGCGATATGTCCTTTGCCATGGCCCTGGGCAACCTCATGGCTTGACATGGACGACGATGTGATGGAAAAAATAACCAGCAGAGGCCGTTAAGGAAGGAGAGAAGGGACTCCCTGGCGCGAAACCGCCGATATCCTGAAGGGGACGGGACGTCAAGTCCCGTCCCCGCCCCTTTCCGGGCGCGCGGCAAGCGGCGCGCGTGCGGCGGACGGGGGCCGTTTCCCCTGGGCGGGAAGTGCGATTTCTGTTGCTGACGGGAGGCTCATATAGTAACATGAATGATGCGCGTCGGCGCCCACGAGCCCGCTTAGCTCAGTTGGTAGAGCACATCCATGGTAAGGATGGGGTCAGCAGTTCGAGTCTGCTAGCGGGCTCCATTGCTTGAGCGCCGTCCTTTGGCATAATAGATATATGCGGCGGTGTAGCTCAGATGGTCAGAGCACACGGTTCATACCCGTGGGGTCAGAGGTTCGAGTCCTCTCACCGCTACCAGCATAGCCGGGATTTTCCCGTTCGGACACCATAGATGCGGCGAAGCCGCGGTTAGGGATACGAGGCAAGGAGCCCGCCTGCGGGCTTCTCATCCATTTAGCGGAGTTGTTTCGCCTGGAATCCCCGGTGGAGTGCACCGGCCGGCGGGAGCCGCAGACGGCCCTTGCGCCGGGGGTGTATTTCCGGGGCGGCGGAAAGCGCGTGGCGCGATGAGCATAGGAGGGTCAAAATGGCCAAGAAGAAGTTCGAGAGGACCAAGCCCCACGTCAACGTGGGCACCATAGGTCACGTGGA
>OGCI01000647.1_pt1 | contig 36119 bp, 30 predicted proteins | sample 1570021 | NCBI WGS metagenome assembly OGCI01 (sample SAMN06264664, study PRJEB24512) | hot springs metagenome | isolation source: Hot spring water | place: South Africa: Tshipise | collected 2015-06-21 | reverse complement strand
CCCTGCCACAGCAGGAAGTCAAGCGCTCCGGCTTGCGCGTTGGTGGGATACAGACGGTACTTGTAGGTGCGAATCATATGTTACTGGTGCGCCTATACTTATGCTTATTATCAGGCTACAGTCTAACTGTATCACGGGAGAAGAAAGGAGGCAAGCGCCATTCCCCACCGGGCTAAAGCCCGGTGTCCCCTGGCGCAATTTCTATGGCTGAACCGCTCCCGCTTACCACTACCCGACGACCAGGGATCGCCCGCACCTGGGCCGGACGCCTGGCCGGTATCGTTTTTGGCCTGCTGCTGGCCTGGCTGCTGGTTGAACTGTTGATCCGGTTGCTGTTCTTCTCGCTGCCGCCGCGCCTGCAATTGGTATTGCAGCACGTGCACAAGACCCCTTTCAGCGACGCACGCCTGTTGCCCGACCCGATCTGGCAGCCGGATATTGACTACCTGACCATCACCCGCCCGGCGCACAACCGCGTGCAGTTCGGCAGCGCCGAGGTGCGCTTCACTGTCAGCACAGAGAGTCTGTGGGGCGCGCGCCTGGCCTTTCGCACCCGTCAGGAGCTGGTAGACCGTCATGTAGATGGTGTGGCTGTAGGGGATTCCTTCACCTTCTGTTTCACCGACGAAGAGGATTGCTGGGTACAGCGTCTGGCGCAGATCACGGGGCGCAACATCATCAACCTGGGCATCACCAGCACCGGGTCGCTCAGCCATGCCCGCGTGCTGACCGACTTCGGGCTGCCGCTCAGACCGCCGCTGGTGATCTGGCAGTGGTTCGGCAACGACGCCAACGAAGACTACGGCCTGGCTGCTCTGCGCGGCGAAACGGCTGTACAGTCCACCAACCCCGCCCCCCTTCCGCCCAAGCGCACTTGGTGGGACGATCATTCGGCGCTCTATGTGCTGCTCAAGCTGTATCTGGGCCAGGAAGACGAGTTCGACGCCACGCTGCAATTTCACGCTCCGTTATACGCCGAGCAGGGCGACGTGCGGCTGGCTTTCGGCGAACCTTACCTGTTGAGCGCCTTCGACATGACACAGCCGCACAACCTCGACGGCTGGGAACGTGGCACGGCGGCGATCCGCGCCGCCCGCGCCGCCGTAGAGGAATACGATGGGCGGCTGGTGATGCTGCTGATGCCGACCAAGGAGCAGGTCTACCGGCACCTCAGCGAGCCGCTGCTGGGCGCAGAGAAGCTCGCCGTGCTGGATGCGCCCTATCAGATGATGCGCGATTTCTGCGCGGCGGAAGGGCTGACATGCCTCGACCCGTTGCTGGAATTGCAGGCGCACGCACAGGCTGGCGAGCAGCTCTACTACACGACCGACATGCACCTCAACGCGCGCGGCAATGAGGTGCTGGCCCAGTGGCTGGCGGCGTGGATGGGGGAGTAGAGGTGAAAATTGGCATATCAGCAGCCCCCGGCGATACGGAAAGTGGCGTTTGTGTCGGCTGATGCCAGCCACTGGGATGAAGTGCATCCAACAACAAGGTAGGCGCAGGCATGTCACCAATAGTGCTGCGCCAGGGCAAGTACGAGGTAGTAATTTTCACCAGAGACCACCATCCCGCCCATGTGCATGTTTTCAGCGCTGACAAAGCTGCTAAAATCAAGATACATCCTGTTGAGGTGATGGATAGTTGGGGGTTCAACGCGCGAGAGATCCGGCAGATTCTGGCTCTGGTTGAAGCTCATCAATCTCTGCTATTGGCCGAATGGCGTAAATACCATCCCTCTTAGCAGGTAACAGAGGAACATCATGAGAGAAAACGATCAGGCTGTGGACGTTGAGATTCGCGATGGCATGGTATGGGTGACTCTGAAAGATCGCCGTGTGATCGGCATGCCGCTTGATTTCTTCCCGTGGCTAGAGCAGGCGTCGCCAGAACAGCGTGCTAACTACCGGTTGTATCCCTTCGCGATTTACTGGCCAGACCTGGAAGACGGGATAGACGTGGAAGCTCTGATCACTGGCGACTGGACCATCACCCGCGCCGATCAAGGCGCGACGACATGAACCTGAGCAACGCGCACTGAAGGTAATCGCGCTCTGCAGTCGCTCCGGAATCTCATTCAGCCAACGCTTAGCATCCCTATCGGCCCACGCATGATCAACCTGGAAGGTGCGCCCACTGAATTGGGCTCCAATTGAGTCCCATTACACTGCTAAATTCATCAATAGACACGCGCTTATCCGCAGACCCCGCCGCCCTCATCTCACAGTTTCTTCCACCCCCTGCGCAATTGTCGTCAGCGGCCACAGCGGGCGTACGTCCATATCGAGATCGTCGCGGAAACCCTGCACGTAACGGAAGTAGCCTGCCGAGGCAATCATCGCCGCGTTGTCCACGCACAGCTTGAGCGGGGGGTAGTAGACTGGCAATGGACTCCGCTCGCGCATGGTCGCCCGCAGCGCGGCGTTAGCGCTCACCCCGCCCGCCATCCAGATTTCCGTTGCGCCGTGCGCGGTTGCCGCCTGAATGGTTTTTTCTACCAAGATATCCACTACCGCCGCCTGGAAGCTCGCCGCCACATCGGCCACGTTCACCTCTGGGCGCAGTTGATCGGGCGTCAGGCTCTCGGACTTGGGCGGGCGTTTGCCGCTGTACGGTTCCTGCACGGCGCGCAGCACCGCCGTCTTGAGGCCGGAGAAGCTGAAGTCGTAGCCTTCGCCGCGCAGGGCGCGGGGGAAGTCGTAAGCGGTCGGATCGCCCCCTTCGGCGACGCGCTGAATGGCCGGCCCGCCAGGATAGGGCAGGCCCAGCAACCGCGCCACCTTGTCGAAAGCTTCACCGGCGGCATCGTCAATGGTGGTGCCCAGTTGACGGTACTGACCGTGCTCGCTGATCAGCACAATCTCGCTGTGCCCGCCGGAGACGATCAGACACACCACCGGAAACTGCACCGGCGACTCGCGCTCGGTCAGCCACAGTGAATAGACGTGCCCTTCCAGATGATTCACCCCCACCAGCGGCAGCCCGCGGGCCAACACCAGCCCTTTGGCGAAGTTGACGCCAACCAGCAGCGAACCGGCCAGGCCGGGGCCGCGCGTCACTGCGATGGCCTCGATGTCGTCGAGCGTCACACCTGCGTCGCGCAGGCTCTGTTCCACCACCGGCGCGATGGCCTCGATATGCGCCCGCGAAGCCACCTCAGGGAAGACACCGCCATACTGCGCGTGCAGATCGATCTGCGAAGCGACGATGTTGGAGAGGATGCGCACGCCGTTTTCCACCACTGCCGCGCCGGTTTCGTCACAGGAAGTTTCGATGCCCAGGATGAGTGTCATAGTGCCTCCTCAGTTGTGAGTCTGGAGTGAGGGACTGACTGGATCTGTCGCGGGTCTGCGAGCAAATCGGATCAGCCCTGCTCCCCCTTATTGCTCTAGCTTGATAACCAGATCATACGGAACATCGGTCAAAGTTTCCAACTCGTCCGCCTCGTTGAGGTAGACCGTGTCTTCGATGCGCACCCCATAACCGCGCTCTGCGTAGTACAACCCTGGCTCGATGGTGAATACATTGCCGGGCTGCAACGTGTAGCGATTGCTGAAAGTGGGGAAGTAAGGCGCTTCGTGCACGTTCAGCCCGACTCCGTGCGCCAGCGAATGGGTGTAGCCATCGGTCGTTGCGGGCGAATGCAACACTGTCGGGTGACCCGCTGCTTCGAAGAGTTCGCACACCATACGCTGTACGGCGCTGGTCGAGACGCCCGGCGCACACATGGCCTGCGCCCGCCGGAAGGCGTCCATTACCGTCTCGTAGACTGCCTGTACCTCTGGCGGCGCGTAGCCCAGGCACCAGGTGCGCGTCATGTCGTGGAAGTAACCGCCCGGTTCGCGCGGGAACAGGTCGAAGACGATGGTCGTTCCCAGGCGCAACGGTTCGCTGTCTGCGCCCTTGCTATGGGGGACGGCGGCATCGCGCCCCTGGGCGAAGATCATGCCCTCGGAGTCCACCAACCCTTCGGCGAAGAGCAGGCCGCGCACATGCCGCTTGACATCGCCAATGCGCAATGGCGTGCCCTCTGCCGTGATAACGGTGTCTCCTGCGGCGCGGTGTGTGGCCAGCCAATCGCGCGTGGCGCGGACTACGGCGCTGGTGCGACGGGCTACCTCCCGCAGGCGGGTCACTTCGGCGGGGTCTTTGGTCTCGTAGGCACGGTCGAAGATGGTGTCGCGCGGCTCTTCGGTGACAAAGTGCAGGCGGTCGCTCAGCGCCTTTTCCAGGATGCGTACCGTGCTCAGGGCAGCGTTAAGATCGGAGACACCGTAAAGACCGACTTTGCCCGCCACGCCGAATTCCTCGAAAATCCGGCTGTACCACGTCACAGTGATGGTGTCGCGGTTGTCCTGGTAGGTGCGCGCCAGTTCGCTATACCCGAAATTGTCGTAAGTATAGACGGCCAGGCCGCTACGGGCGGCTTCGTCGCGCTCCATGCTGTTGACAATCAATACAGGCGGCTCGCTGCGCCGTTTGAGCACCAGGCCGCTGTGTTGTACGCCGTTGCTCAGATAGACCCGGTAGGGGTCTTCGTTTTCCCCAGGGAGAATCAACAGCGCGTCTATGGCGCGCTCTGCCATCAGGCGATCCAGATCGGATTTCATATACACCGTCCTTGCCAGTGAAGCGGGAGCCAACGGCCCTACACCCGGCGCGTCTGTGCGCCATCAGGGTTAGGCGGAGCCTCCTTCGCGCAGGTGTAGGAACCACTCAATGACTACCAGGCTCAGCGCCAGGATCAGCGCGATCACCGGATTCAGCACGCGGGGGATTTGCAGCCAGGCGCACGCCACGACGAACAGCCCCACCCATATGCTCTGGCGCAACACCACGCCGACGGCTGGCCCTGAGCGGGCAAAGCGCGCGTTGAGGTAGCGCACAAATGGCAGCACCGTGCCTGTGACGGCCAGGTATAGGAACACGAAGAACAGCCAGCGCGGGAATGCAGTGGGCAGGGTGGTAGTGATCAACAACCACAGGCCCACCCAACCCGTCACCGCCATGACCGTTGCAGCCACGATCAGCCCCGCCTGTTCAGGCGTGATGCCAGAGGAAGTCCGGTAGTCGCTCATGGCGACGATTATAGCCGCGCTGCGGGGCCAGACCAAACGAGGGGTGCGTGAAATGTGACAGGCAATGTGCAGCGCTCTGCTGCCCCTCACCCCTACATCCCCTCTCCCTCGCGACTGCGTTGCGGGGCGAGGGGACTTACTGTCTCTCGCCCAGGCACTCCCCTTCTCCCGCGCTGCGGGCTGGGGGATGAGAGTCATCGGGCGCAGCAAAGTCGCTGATAACCTTTGCACGCACCCCAAACGAGCCTGACGCACAGAGGCTATGTTTTGGCCCGCCGGATGCCGGTGTTCTCATGGTATAATCCGAAGGCTGGCGTATCGTGGCCGGCAATCCGGCAAATCCATCTACCCTGACGCCTATGGCTATTCTCAGTGCAACCAATCTGGCAAAATCCTTCGGGGCCGACGATATCTTTGCCAATGTGTCTGTGGAAATCCCGCATGGGGCGAAAATCGCTCTGGTGGGGGCCAACGGCATTGGCAAGACGACGCTGCTCGAAGTGCTGATCAAGCGCCAGGAACCGTCGGCGGGAACAGTCAGCCATATGAAGGGGCTGACCATCGGCTACCTGCCGCAGCGCCCGCAGTTGAGCGGCGAACGCACCCTGTGGGACGAGATGATGACCGCCTTCGCCGACCTGCGCGCCCGCGAGGCACGCCTGGCCGCGCTGGCCGACCAGATGAGCGATCCCGCCCGTCCCGACCTCGACGAACTGATCGAGCGCTACGGTCGCGAGCAACATCAATTCGAACTGGACGGTGGTTACACCTACGAGACACGGGCGCGGCAGGTGCTCCAGGGGTTGGGCTTCGCCCCAACGGACTTCACCATGCCGCTGACGCACCTTTCCGGCGGGCAGCAGACGCGCGCCCTGCTGGCGCGGTTGTTGCTGGAAGCGCCCGATCTGCTGGTGCTCGACGAGCCAACCAATCACCTGGACATCAATGCTATCGAGTGGCTGGAACGTTTCCTGAAGATGTGGCCAGGCGCGTTGCTGCTGGTCAGTCACGACCGCTACTTCATGGACAGCGTAGTCAGCACCATCTGGGAGATGGAATGGGGGCGCGTCGAGGTTTATCGCGGCAACTACAGCCATTACGTCCGGCAGCGCGAGGAACGTCACGAGCGGCTGCGCAAAGAATATGAGGCGCAGCAGGAATTCATCGCCAGGCAAGAAGAGTATATCCGCCGCAACATGGCTGGCCAGAACACTGCCCAGGCCAAAGGGCGTCTGCGCCGCCTGGAGCGCCTCAAGCGCGATGGGCTGATCGCCCGTCCGCGGCAACGCCATCAGATTCACCTCAATCTGAGGGCCAACCTGCGCAGTGGCGACAAAGTGCTCATGACGCGCGACCTGGTGGTGGGCTATCACCGCGACCGCCCGCTGGTGGCCGTGCCGGATATCACGCTCTATCGCGGCGAGGTGGCGGCGCTGATCGGGCCGAACGGCGTGGGCAAGACCACCCTGCTCAAAACGTTACTGCGCGAGATACCACCGCTGGCGGGCAGCGCCTGGCTAGGAGCGTCGGTGCAGCCGGGGTACTTTGCGCAGGCGCACGAGGGATTGAATCCCGACAACAGCGTGCTGGACGAACTGCTGACGGTGCGTCAGTTGCCCCTGAGCGAAGCCCGCAATTACCTGGCAAGTTTCCTGTTCACCGGCGATGACGTGTTTCGCCCGGTGAGCACCCTCAGCGGGGGCGAGCGCGGGCGATTGGCGCTGGCCAAGCTGGCCCTGGCCGGAGCCAACTTCCTGCTGTTGGACGAGCCGACCAATCATCTGGACATCGAAAGCCAGGAGATTCTACAAGACGTTCTGGCGCAGTATGAGGGGACGATCTTGCTGGTCAGTCACGATCGCTACCTGATTGATGCTCTGGCCACGCAGATTTGGGATTTGCAGCCGACAGGCATGACCCTCTTCGAAGGCCCCTACCGCGAATACGTGGCGGCCCGTGAAGCGGAGCGCGCCACTGCGCAGAACGAGACCCCCTCGTCGCAAAGCCAGAAACCCACCCTGGCCCCTCAGCACAAACCGGCGGGCCTTTCGCCCTTCCAACGGCAGAAGCGGTTGGCCGAATTGGAGCAGGAGATCGCCCGCCTGGAGGCAGAACTGGACGGGTTGCATAACGCGCTGGGCGAGGCCAGCCTGCGCGGAGCAGTAGAGCGCGTGCGCGACCTGGGCGAACGCTATGTAGCCACTGAGTCCGCGCTGGATCGCGCGCTGCGAGAGTGGGAAGCCCTGATAGAGTGACTGGTGTTTGGGGGCAAGGTCACATGGCTGAGGGGCAAGCCGAGCGCAGCGAGGCTGGGGGTGAGGTAAAGGGCGTGTCCGTGCGGTTCAAGGTTGCTGCCCCCAAGTGCGAATGTGCCCGGTGCTTGGGGCGCGGATGACCCTCATCCCCCAGCCCCTTCTCCCGCGCTGCGGGCGAAGGGGAGCGCCTGGGCCAGACAAAGGAAGTCCCCTCGCCCCGCGACGCCGTCGCGAGGGAGAGGGGATAGAAGGGGTGAGGGGCAGCAGACTGCTGCAAACGGCCTGTCACAGTTTGTGCGCACCCCGTGTTCGGGCCGCGGTTGATCGAAAATGGCGGGCGGGCTACAATGAGCACATCGGCTCGACGGCACCAGGTGGAGGGACTACCGTGGGGCGCTGGAAAGACAAATACGTGATCGGCTTGACTGGCAACATCGCCATGGGCAAGAGCCTGGTGCGCCGCATGTTGGAGCATCTCGGCGCATATACTATTGATGCCGACACCCTGGTACACCAGGCGATGGCTCCCGGCGCTCCGGCCTACAAACCTGTCGTGCTCACTTTCGGCACATGGATTCTCGACGACGAAAAGCGCATTGACCGCGCGCGTCTGGGGGCGATTGCCTTTGCGCATCCCGAAGCCATGCGCCGTCTGGAGGCGATCACTCATCCCATCGTGGAGCGCGCTATAGATACGCTGATCGCGCGCAATCCGCGCCGCTTCGTAGTCATCGAGGCGATCAAGCTGCTCGAAAGCCCGATCGCCAACTGGGTGGATGCTGTCTGGGTGGTCAACGCCTCCGAGGATACGCAGGTGGCGCGGCTGGTCAAACGTGGTCTGTCGCGGCAGGAGGCCCTCAAGCGTATTCATGCCCAGAATCCACAGGCCGACAAGCTCGCCCGCGCTCACGTGGTGATTGATAACAACGGCACGCCCGAACAAACCTGGATGCAGGTGCGTTCGGCCTGGTCGCAGATCGCGGGGGCAGCGCGCGCCGAAGCGCAGCAGACCGCTCCACAGCGTGTGGAGATCGGCGGGGCGCGGGCAGACGGCGGCGTGACGGTCTCCGTCAACATTGTGCGTGGCACGCCGCACAACGCCGCGCAGATTGCCGATCTGATCTATCGTCATACTGGCAAACGGTTGACGCGCGACGAAGTATTGATCTCCTTCGGGCAGAAGTCCTATCTGCTGGCGATGGAGGGCGACACGCCCATTGCCCTGATCGGCTTCCTGGTGGAAAACCTGGTTACGCGCGTGGACGAGTTGCTGGTGCTGGACGGCAAGCCAGTTGCGCCGATCATCACCGCGCTGATCGAGGCTGTCGAGCGGGCCTCGCGCGAGTTGGAGAGCGAGGTGGGTTACGTCTTTCTGCCACCGGGCACCTCCGCTGCCACTGTTCAGGCGTTGCGTGCCCAGGGGTACGAGGCCCAGACTCTGGATACTATCACCATTCCGGCATGGCGCGAGGCCGTGCGCGAGGCGCGACCCGACTCCTCCTACGCCATCTTTGGAAAACGGTTGCGGGCCAAGCGCGTGCTCAAGCCGTTGTAGGCAATGGTGCCGTGTTAGACAGTATGAGGTGAAAGCATGGTAGAACGACTGAAGAAACAGCCAGCCCTGGGAGCACTCATCCGCCTGGTCGAAACCTGGCCACGGCTCAGCGCCTGGATCGTGCTCTCGGTAGGTTGCATTGTCCTGCTGGTTTATGAGGCGCGCGACGTAGGACTGACCGCCGGCAACTGGATCGCGTTGATTGTGGCGACGGTGCTGGTCGCCGGCCTGTGCATCTGGATTGTGAGCTGGGAAGACGAGGACGAAAGCGAAACGTCCGATCAGCCCAGCACCTGATAGTCCTTGGAGCAGAGGGGCAAAGCCCGTCCTCGGTGGCGGGCTTTGTGCTTTTCGGACGAGCATTTGGTCACGGAGGCGCAAGAGAAAAGCACCGAGCTGCTTCCACGCTGTTTTGTCTCGCCCGCAGAATGGGCTATGCTAAGGACGTTCCCACCGCATTCGGGCGCATGGCGCGCTTTGATCCAGCCAAAGGAGTGCCTGCAATGGACATCAAATTGAGCCTGGTTACCATTGAAAAGCCGGAGGCGATCAACTTCATTCTGGGCCAGAGTCACTTCATCAAAACGGTCGAGGATATGCACGAGGCGCTGGTGACCGCCGTGCCCGGCATCAAGTTCGGGCTGGCGTTCTGCGAGGCTTCTGGCGCGTGCCTGATCCGTCATACGGGCACCGACGAGGCTATGAAGACGCTCGCCATCCAGAACGCGCAGAAGCTCGCCGCCGGTCATAGCTTCATCCTGTTTCTGGGCGAAGGCTTCTACCCCGTCAACGTGCTCAAGACAGTGCAGGCTGTGCCGGAAGTGGTGCGCATCTTCTGCGCGACGGCCAACCCCACGCAAGTCATCGTCGCCGAGACAGAGCAGGGGCGCGGCATTCTGGGCGTGATTGACGGCTTCGCCAGCAAGGGCGTCGAGGACGAGGAAGGCATTGCTTGGCGCAAGAACTTCCTGCGCATGATCGGGTACAAGCTGGGATAGCACACTATTTTTTGCCTCAGTTGTGAAGGAGTCATCAGGATCGCCATGCCTTACGATACCACCTCATTCAACCAGTATCTCGACGCGCATCGCGAGCGCTTTCTGGCGGAGTTCGGGCAGTCCATCGCGCAGCCCAGCGTCGCCGCCGACAGACGCGGCATCAACGAGATGGCCGCCCTCGTTGCGGAGCGCTTCCGGGCGCTTGGGGCAGAGGTCACCGTTTTCCCCACGCCTGGCTCGCCGGTCGTCTATGCCGAGCTTGGCCCGCGCGACGCCCCGCGCACGCTCCTGATCTACAACCATTACGACGTGCAGCCCGAAGACCCACTCGACCTGTGGGAAACGCCCCCCTTCGAGATGGTCATCCGCGATGGCGTGATCTACGGGCGCGGCACGTCCGACGACAAGGGCGAGCTGCTCTCGCGCATTCAGGCGATCGAAGCATGGCTGGCCACGCAAGGCGAATTGCCGGTGCGCATCAAGTGGGTTGTCGAAGGCGAAGAGGAGACCGGCTCCAATCACCTGGCGGAGTGGGCCGAGGCACACCGCGATCTGCTGGCCGCCGACGGCCTGCTATGGGAAGGTGGCGGCTACGACGAAGCGGGCTGCCCCACCTTTGGGCTGGGCGGCAAGGGCTTGGCCTACTTCGAGCTGCGCTGCAAAGGGCCGAGCCACGATCTGCACTCGGCGTTTGCGCCGATGGTAGTCAACCCGGCGTGGCGGCTGGTCTGGGCGCTGAGCACGCTCAAAGCGCCCGATGACACGATCACCCTGGACGGTTACCTGGAGCACGTCCGCCCACTGACTGACGAGGAATGGGCGCGCATTGACGCCGTGCCGCTGCAATTCGAAGCCATGCGGCGGCGCTGGGGGCTGGAACAATGGTTGAATGGCATGAGCGATCATGAGGCGCGCCGTCGTTACTTGGCCGCGCCGACAATCACCATCTGCGGCATCCATGCCGGCTATGGTGGGGCTGGCTCAAAGACGGTGTTGCCCGCCGAGGCAATGGCCAAGCTCGACTTCCGGCTGGTGGACGGCCTGACCGTTGAGCTGGCCCGCCGTTTGTTGCGCGAACACCTGGATCGGCGCGGCTTCAGCGACATCGAGATCATTGACCTGGGCGGAGAAGAGTTCGCTGCCTCGTCGCCGGGCAGCTTGGTGGAACGGGCCGCCATTGCTGCCAGCCAGGAAACCTGGGGCAAGACGCCGATCATCTTCCCCTGGTACGCGGGCAGTGGGCCGCTCTACCCGCTGAGCGCTCGCCAGGGCATTCCCGTCATCTTCGCCGGTGCGACGTGGCACCCCAACGCGCGCGCTCACTCGCCCAACGAGAACATCCTGGTGAGGGATTATTTCGACTCGATGCGCTTCACAGCGGCGTTCATCGCTCAGTTTGTCACGTTGGAAAGCTGAGCCGAATCGGGTAAACTCTACACATTGTCAACATAGCTCAGCGAGGTAAGCGCATGGCCAAGCAATATGGTTCGCCGCCACCGATGGTGATCAATCTAGATAAACAGTACACCGCAACGTTCAAGACGGAGCGCGGTGACATCGTTGTCGAACTCTTTGCGCAACAGGCCCCCCTGACTGTCAATAACTTCGTCTTTCTGGCGCGCGAAGGGTACTACGACAACACGACTTTTCACCGGGTCATCCACGGCTTCATGGCCCAGGGTGGCGATCCCACTGGCACTGGTCGCGGCGGCCCTGGCTACCGTTTCAACGACGAACCGGGCGCGCTGGCGCTCAAACACGATGGCCCTGGCATCCTGAGCATGGCCAACGCCGGGCCGAACACCAACGGCAGTCAGTTCTTCATCACGCATGTGGCCACTCCCCATCTGGACGGCAAACACGCCGTCTTTGGGCGGGTGAAAGACCGCGACAGCCTGGCCGTGTTGCTGCAGATCCGCGAGCGCGACCCCATGCGCGATACTCAGCCAGGCGATAAACTCTACACGGTGGAAATCGCCGAGGCATAGCCCTGCCCCGCCGCACACCAAACGCCCCCGCGATGGCGGGGGCGTTTCCCTGTGTTCTGCTAGGTGAAGATTGGCCCCCCTGGATCGAATTTTCTCTCCCCGAATGGCCATAGCCCGGAGGGTACATTTCAGTTTAGTTCGCGAGTGCAGGCGAACTGAGGCGTGTAGCCCCTCTCTGGGGTGAACCTTTGTGAAATGCCCCCCTCAAACTGAGTGCGAGCGAAGGTTCTCAGCGATTTGCCCGCTGCGGAAGCGTTTACCTCACCCCCAGCCTCGCTTCGCTCGGCTTGCCCCCTCCCCGATGCGGGAAGGGGGCAGCGAGGCGCGCAAGCGCCGAGCGGAGGTGAGGTAAACCACAGCGCAGCGAACGGCCTGTCACATTTTGCGCGCATCTCTCAAAGGGAGTGCATTTCAGGTTAGTTCACAAGACCCGACAAGCCAGAACAGGTCTGATGCATGATCAGCCGACCGTGAACTCTCGTGAAATGCCCCACAGCCCGGATTCTCCCTGTAAAGTTCGGGCGCGGCACTGTATACTGGGCGTTCTGCAGGGCATCTTGCTGTATCCCATGCGGGAAAAGATCATGCGCACACTGGTACACGACATTGGCCGCGATACACGCTGGGTGATGTGGTCCTACGCGCTGTGGGGTGTGGGCGAAGGGCTGTGGATGTTCATCCAGCCCCTCTACATCAAGTCGCTGGGAGCCACGCCCGACCAGGCCGGTTTTGTGATCGGGCTGTGGGGGCTGGGTCGTCTGTTGTTCGTGCTACCAGCGGGCATCCTGGCCGATCGCTTCGGCGCGCGTCGTCTGATGGTGCCCGGCTGGTACCTGGGACTGGCTGGCGTGCTGATCATGGCGCTGGCACCGGACTGGCGTTGGGCCGCGCCCGGCTACCTGATCTACGGTTTCTCCGCTGCCGCCATTCCTGCCACCAACCTGTATATCACGCAGTCATCCCGCTACGATCCCACACGCCACCCTGACGTGCCCCTGCAGGCGGCGCTGACGCTGATGTGGGCGGCTTATTCGCTGGGCCTGGTGATCACACCGAGCATCGGCGGATGGCTTGGCGAGCAAATCGGGCTGCGCGCGGTGTATCTGATCAGCACGGGCTGGTTTGTGCTCAGCACCATCGCCATCGTCCGCACCAGTCCCTACCCTGTCCCACCACGCCCCGCCGACGGCCACGATTACCGCGGCCTGCTGCGCCGCGCGCCGGTGATGGGCGCTCTGCTGGTGCTCACGCTCGGCTTCGTGGCGATCCTCACCGGCCAGACGCTCTCATCGCAATATCTGGAAGAGGCGCGCGGCTTTTCGCGGGCGGCGATCGGGTTGTTCGGTTCGCTAAGCGCCTTGGGCACAGCGGTCTTCAGCCTGGCCCTGGGACGATTGAGTTCCTGGCGCGGTTTCTTCGCCAGCCTGCTGCTGGTCTTTGGCGCGTTCGGGCTGTTGCTGGCAACTGACAGCCCGCCCCTGGTTGCGCTGGGGGTGTTCCTGCTCGGCGCACACTACACCACCCGCCCGTTCGCCGCGAGCGTGATCGGCGAGCGCACCCCTGCGCACCAGCACGGTATCGCCTACGCCCTGGTAGACACCGCCGCCGGGCTGGCAACGCTGGTGGGCACCAACCTGGCGGGCAGGCTGTACACCGTCAATCCCGACGGCCCGTTCGTCGCGGGCATGGTGGGCATCGCCGCCCTGACCGTCCTGAATGTAGCTTTCTGGTTGCGCAATGGAACGGCAGCGCAGCGAGTGCGTATACTACGGATAGAACGTTAGATCGCCCTGCCTGCAAGGGAAGTTGCCATGACCAAGCGCAAAACTCAGGCCAACCCTGATCTGCTTGCCCGCCTGTGGGCCGATATGGTGCTGGCCACACGGCTGCTCTTCGACCGGCGCGTGAGCGGCACCACCCGGCTAATCCCACTGCTCACCGCCCTGTACATTCTCTCGCCGATCGATTTGCTGCCCGATGTGCTGTTGCCCTTCGGTGTGGTAGATGACCTGAGCGCCTTCATCGTCGGCTTGCAGTGGTTCATTCACGCCTCCCCGCGCGAGGTAGTAGACGAGTATCGGGGACTGCGCCCGCGCCAACAGGCGGGCGGCCATACCCCGCCGAAACAGGTGCAGATCATCGAGGGTGAGTACGAAGTACACGACGAGGACTGAGCCGTCATGCCGTGGCTCTACCTGATCCGTCATCCCCACACGACGATCGATCCGGCGTGTCCAGCCTCGCAGTGGAGTCTGAGCGACCTGGGCCGCGCGCAGGTGCGCGCGCTGATGGCGCTGCCGCTATAGAACCATGTGGCCGCCATCTATACCAGCTCGCAGCCTAAAGCGTCCGCCGTAGGAGAAGCAGCGCGCACAACGCATGCCGTGCCCTGGTACGCCCATCCCGCGCTCGGCGAAGCCCGCCGCGACACCTGGCTGGACGGAGCGGCTTTCCAGGCGGCGCAGCGCGCTTTCTTCGCCCAAGCGGAGATTCCGCCCGCCCCTGGCTGGGAATCCGCCCGGCAGGCGGGCGAACGATTCGCCAGAGCCATGGACAGCCTCCTGAGCGCGCACCCCGCCGAGACCATCGCCGTGGCCGCCCATGCCACTGTGCTGACGCTCTACACGGCCTGTCTGCGGGGCCGTCCTCCCACCTATGAGGACTGGCGCGCGATTGACTTTGCCGCGATCATGGTAATTGATCGCGCGACGATGCGCCCGCTGACGCCTTTCGTCACCGCGCCTTACGACGGACTGCCCCCGCCCACGGCCTGAAATGGAGGAGCGCCTCATCATGAAGATCGGTATCCTCTCCGACACGCACAATCACCGCGCCAACACCGAGCAGGCGCTGGCCGCCCTGCGCGAACGGGGAGTGGAGCGTCTGATCCACTGCGGAGACATCACCACGCCGGAAATCGTCTATCTCTTCGCCGGGTGGACGATGACCTTCGTATGGGGCAACATGGATCACGCCCGCGCCGACCTGATCAGCGCGACTCGCCACATCGGGGCCATGCCCCCCGCTTTCAGTCAGCAAATCGAAGTGGACGGCAAACTGATTGGCGTCACACATGGGCACGATCAGTCGTTGCTGGCGGGCATGATCATCAGCGGCAAATACGCCTATATCTGTTACGGCCACACCCATCACCGCCTGGACGAATTCCGCCGACCGTACAGCGTGCGCGTGATCAATCCCGGCGCATTGGGCGGCAGCTTCCCGCAGGCGCGCTCGGTGGCCGTGCTCGACGTGCTGACGGATACGGTGGAGTTCCTGGTATTCCCGGAGATGGGATAAACAAGGCGTAGGGAGTGGCAGCAGCCCTCATCGCCTATCTATGGGGAATGGCCTCGATCCCTCGCCAACTTACCCTACAGAACCGAATTTACGGAGATACCTGAAATGCACCCCATTTGAGAGGTGCGCGCAAACTGTGACAGGCCGTTTGCTGGGCTGTGGTTGACCTCACCCCCAGCCTCGCTTCGCTCGGCTTGCCCCCTCCCCGACGCGGGAGGGGGCGCGAGGCGCGCCAGCGCCGAGCGGGGGTGAGGTCAACGCCTCCGCACCGAGCAAATCGCTAAATTCCTGTCGCGCAGCAAGCAGCGCCCCTACAGAACCGAATTTACGGATAGATACTGATCGCTGTGCACCGATCACCGTCAACTGTTCACTGATAACCGCTTCTCCATGATCAGCCCTGTCTCGCCGTCGCGATAGTACGCCGGATGACGCCCGACGACTGTGTAGCCCACCCGTTGATACAGCCGGATGGCGGGCAGGTTGCTCTCGCGCACAGTCAGGCGCACGAAGGGGCGCTTCAGGCGTGTTTCGACAGCAGTCAGCAACGCCGTCCCCAGGCCGCGCCGTTGGTGCGCCGGCGCGACCCCCAGCGTGATGATCCATCCGCGCTCGTACGACAGCCCACGCGACGCCGAGACAAAGCCCGCCAATGAGCCATCCGGCGCGACGATCTTCAGGTTGATGATACGGGGCACCAGGAACAGCAGCGCCAATTCGAAGTAGGGGTAGGCGTCGCGGGGGAAGATGACGCGCTCCAGACGATGCAGGGCGCGCAGATCGAGCAGCGTCGCCCGACAGAGCGCATAGCCGGGGGGAAGGTCTGGCGCGGCCAAAGCGCCCCCTCATCGCTCCGAAGAGGATAGGCGGTAGTTCTGCACCTCATCTATGGCCGCGATCAGGTCAGCGAGCGAGGACACCTCTTCGTGAATGTCTTCCTGCAGGCGCTCGGTGCGGGCGCGATCGGCTCCGCGCGAGTCAATCACCTGCACCTGCGCGTAAACAGTGCCCAGAGCGGAGAGGGTCTGGTCTAGCTGAATCTCGGCCCGCTTGACGCGGTCTTCCAGGGCGCGCAGGTTGGCGAGTTGCAATTCCTTGGCCTGGATGGCCTCTTCCAGTTCGGCGCGCACTACAGGCGACGACTCGGTGCGCAGGCGGCGGCGCAGGTTGGTCAGGTCGTGCGGCACCAGGCGGCGGTCGCGGGCCAGCACGCTGTTTTCCTCGAACTCGTCCAGTCGCCTGGCCAGGGTATAGATCAGCGCCACCCAGTCGTCTATCTCGCTGGCAGTCGCTTCCAGGCTGACGCGCATGGCTCCGCTGTGCCGGCGAGCCGCCTCGGCGATCAGGCGGTGGTATTCCAGCGCCCGCCGCAGCCGTTCGCGGGCGCGGGGGTTGCGAATCTCATCCGGGTTGTAGTGCTCCGTGAGCATAGCATCTACCGCCCGTTGCGCCGCCTGCGGATCGCTGAGCGTCGCGCCCAGGTAGAGCGCCTCAGCCACCACGCCGAAGATCAGCCAGTAGACGGGCTGCCACCAGCCGAAAGGCTGATAGCCCAGGCCGAACAGGGCAATGGCCAGGGCGATGATCACCGCGCTTTCCAGGCTGAAGAACGCCCGGCGCACCATGGTACGCCAGGCGCGCCCGCGCATTTCCTCTCTCATAGGGTACGGCCTTTAACCGGACGGCGCTAGCCAGCCCCGCCGCTCCCGCCCGCCAGCCCCAGACGTTGACGGCGCTCTTCGAGCTGCATCTCGATCTCGGACATACCGATGGCCTCGTCAATCTGCTCCTTCATGGTGGAGCTGGCCATTTCCAGGCGAGCTTCTTCACGATCCAGGCGAGCGCGAATCTGCTCGCCCAGACGTGCCACATCCTCGTCGCCGATGCCCGCCAGATCGTCCAGGCTGCGGATGGCCTTGGTGGTCATCTCCTTGGCTTCCACCAGTTCGAGCAGAGCTTTGAGGTGCTCACGCTCTTGCTTGATGGTGGTCAGCTTGGCCTCCAGCTTGAGCTTGGCGTCGAGCATCCGGCGATATTCCCGCTCCTGCGCCTGCCATTGCTCGTAATATTCCTGGGCGAGCGCCTGTTTCTGGTTCAGTTCGGCCTGCGCTGCCGTCGCCAGGTCGGTCTTGCCCCGCAACAACAACGTGTCAATGTCGCGGTCGAGCTTCTCCGCTGCCGCGGCGAATTCTTCGTACTTGCGCTTGAGCGTCTTGACTGTTCCGCCCACCGTGGCCGCCTGGTCTTCGAGCGCGTCGAGGTTGCGCTCGGCCTGGCGGATGTATTCGTCCATCACCTTGACCGAGTTGGCTTCCAGGGCCGAATCAACCAGCGCGTGTACGTTGGCCGAAATCAGGGTGTTGATCTTCTGCAAGAGTGAGGCCATCCCAACCAGTTCCTCCTAATCCATAGCCGCGAATGCCTGCCAACTGCTGCGTGCTTGCCAGTTAATACGCAATCTTGCCCGCTGTGTTGCGCACCTGTGTACTCTGATCGTAACACGAACAGTGTCGCGCCGAACTGACGCGGTGCTGACAGCCATCTGACTGAACAGCCGTTACACGCCGGCGGGATAGATGGGCAGGCGGATCACGAATTCGCTGCCCTGCCCGACGACGCTGTCGCAGAGGATTTCGCCGCCATGCAGGCGCACCACGCCCTGCACAATGGCCAGGCCCGCGCCAGCTCCCTGGTCTTCGTATTTGTGCCGCTCGATCTGATAGAACGACTCGAAGATTTTCTCGCGTTCCTCATCGGGAATGCCGCGCCCCTGGTCGCGCACAGCAAGACACACCATCGAGCCATCGCGATAAGCGCTGAGCGTCACCTGCGAGCCGCGCTTGTCGGAGAACTTGAGCGCATTGTCTACCAGGCACTCGATGGCCGCGGATAGATATTGCGAGTCGGCCCGTACAGGCGGCAGATCGTCGTCTATGTCCAGCACCAGGGCGATCTCCTTCTCGCGTGCCTGCTCCTGGTACTTGGACTCCACTGTGCTGAGCAAAGCCGCGTAATCGGCCAGGGCGGTACTGCGCCATTCGAAGGTCTGCGCCGCTTCGCCCGTCTCCAGCTCGACCAGCAGGATGAAGTTCTCCACCAGCCGACGCAACCGCCCCGCTCCGGCGTTGATACCGTGCAGGAAGGTGCGCATATCTTCCACGCTGAGTTCGTCCGCGTCGCGATGCAGCATGTCGGCGTAGGCGACGACGTAGGTCAGCGGCGTGCGGAACTCGTGATTGAGGATCATCAGGATGTTCTGCTTGATGTTGGCGACCTCGCTCTGCCAGTGCTGCTCGATCTGCTTGCGGCGGTGCAGTTTGGCGGAAATGGCGACCAACAACTCATCTGCGTCGAACGGCTTGACGATGTAGTCCTCCGCGCCCATGCGTTTGCCGCGTTTGATGTCCTCGCGCTCACCCTTGGCCGTCAGGAAAATGAACGGGATGTGCACCCAGGCTGCTTCCGCGCGGACCGTCTCGAAGAAGTCGTAACCGTCCATGCGCGGCATCATGATGTCGGAGACGATCAGGTCTGGCGGACGACGGTGCGCCTGCAACTCCGACAATCCGGCTTCTCCATTAGCCGCGGTCCAGACCTCGTAGCCGTTGATCTCCAGAATCTCGCGGATTCCTTCCAGTAAATGCAGATCGTCTTCTACCACTAGAATCGTCGGTTTACGCATAGCCTTCTCCCGCCTGCTCCCTACGAAGAATGCACCGGTAACCGCAGGCGAAATGTACTCCCCTGGCCTTCCTGGCTTTCCACGTCTATCTGACCGCCGTGCTGCTCGATGATGTCTTTCAGAATGGACAGACCCAGGCCAGTGCCCGGCACGGTCGGGCTGATGTTCGAAGCCCGGAAGAAACGGTCGAAGATCATGGGCAACTCGTGCGCAGGAATGCCGATGCCCGTATCGCTGACCTCAATGATAACCCAATCTCGTCCATCCTGCCCTGCGAGTTCGACCCGGCTGCGCACCACGATGCGCCCCCCTTCTGGCGTGTAGCGGATAGCATTGCTCACCAGATTGGTCAGCGCCCGCTCAAGCTGATCGGCATCCCCCTTGACCCGCGGCAGCGGTGCCCCTTGATGCTCATAGGTCAACGACTTGCCCTCGGTCTCGGCCCAGGGCTGATTGTGTTGCACCACCAGGGCAATGATCTCGTCAATGGCGATCGGCAGATGATTGCGCCGGCGTTGCCCCTGCTGTTCCGCCTGCAGGCGCGAAATCTGCAGCAGGTCGTCTATCAGGCGCTCCAGCCGTTGCGCCTCGCGCTGCATCACATCCAGGTAGGTGGGATAGCGCTCCGGATTGCCTTTTTCGAGCAATTGCAGATAGAGCTTGAGATTCGCCAGCGGCGTGCGCAGCTCGTGCGACACAGTGGAAATAAAGCGATCTTTAAGCCGATCCAGCTCTTGCAGGCGCGAGATGTCGCGCAAGACCACCACGGAGCCGATCAGGGCGTCGCCCTCCACCACCTGCGCAGCCTTGGCCTGCAAGACAACGCCGTTCAACTGAATCAGCTCGGTCGCGTCGTGCTGGATATCTGGCGGGGACATCACCCGCTGTACCAGCGCGCCCACATGCTCGCTCAGGCCGGTATCCTGCCCATAACGCTCGAACAGATCGCGCGCCACCGGATTGGCCAGCACAATCTGGCCGGTCAGATCGAAGACGATGACGGCGTCCGCCACCGAGCGCAGGATGGCTTCGGTACGTTCCTGCTGCTCGCGAATCTTGGCAGTGCGTTCCACGACGCGCGCTTCCAGGTCAATGGCGTGCTCGCGCACCCGCTCGCACAGGCGCGCATTGCTGACGGCGATCGCCAGTTGAGCGGCCAGCGGTTCCAGCACATCCAGGTCTTCCTGGCCGATGCTGGCAAAGCCGTGCCGCTCCACCACCAGCACGCCGATCACTTCGTCGGCCACCACGAGCGGCACCGCCAGCACACAATATTCGCGCCGTTCCACGTCCTCCGCGCCAATGGGCGGGTGTTCCTGATTCTGCAGTACTGGCTCAGAACGCTCGATAGCCTGTCCGGCCACCCATAGAATCGGGCGGTAACGCTCGGCGCTGACGCCGGGCTTGATCGGCTGCCCTTCGGCAACGACAGTGCGCACCGCCAGACGGCCTTCCTCCATTGCCAGCAGGATGATGGAGTCGTAGCCCAGGATGTCATACAGCTTGCTCGCCACCCCCTCTACCAGCGCGTTCTGAGTGAGGATGGCGGTCGAGTAACGCCCCACCTCGTTGACCAGGCGCAGATGATCCAGGCGGCGGCGCACTTCTTCGAACAGGCTGGCGTTCTCAATAGCCAACGCGGCTTGCACACCGAACATGCCCACGTGCTCGATCACCGCTTCGCTGAACGCTTCAGGATCGCGCGTGTCTATCAATAGCAGCGTGCCCACCGGCACTTCGGCCTTGAGCAGGGGGATGGCCAGCGCCGACTTCGCGCCAGTCAGCGCCACGAAGTCGGGCGGAAAGGCATCGCTTTCGGCAAGATGATTGACATACCGCGGTTGCCACTCGTCCAGCACGCGCACCGGCAACCAGGTCTCTTCTGCAAGAGGCAAGCGGTGCCCCCGGAAAGTCTCGGCCCCTGGCCCGAAGGCCTCCGCCCCCACCAGAGCGTCAGCCTGGGCCAGCCATAGATAGGCCCCCTGTACATTGAAAATGCCCAGACACTCTTCGCACAACAGAGAAAGCACCCGCTGACGGTCGAGTTGCGCGCTGATGGCCAGGCCCAGCCGTCCCAGATCGGTTGTCAGCGTAACCCGGCGCATGGTGTCTTCGAACAGAACCGCATTTTCCAACACCACGCCCAGTTGCTGACCAATGCGGGCCAACAGATCTCGCAGCGCGGCATCCAGCGGGTAACCCAGCGGGTGATAGATGCTGAGCAGGCCGTTTTCGACGCCGTGCGCTAGCAAAGGTACGCTGAAGAACGTCCAGCCCGGCTCCGCCTCCAGACTCACCTCACCGCCCGGCAACACCTCCAGCCGCTGCAGCCGGGCCTGCACTGCATCCGGCAGGCCGTGCGCGGCGCGCAGGATTAACTCGCGCTGCGACGCAGAACGCTGATGCAAGGCCCCTCCCGGCAAGTCGAGCGTCTGCAGTACGGCGTTCAGCATATTGTGCAGCAAGTTCTCGCCGGCCAGCGCTTCATTGCTGGCGGCCAGCACCCGGTTGAGTGTGCTGAGGGCACGATTCTGCTGCTGAGCCTCTTCCAACAAGCGGAAGTTCTCGATGGCGGCTGCGAATTGGTTGGCGTAGGTTTGCGCAAGCTGCAGGTGTTCTTCGCTGAAATTCCCCGGCTTGAGGCTGTCGAGCGCCAGCAGACCAATGACCGTGTTGCGCACCACCAGCGGCACCCCCAGCCAGCTACGAATCTCCTGGTTGATGAAGCGCCCCGGTCGCCAGAGCGGTTCCTGGCGCGTGTCTGGCACCAGCACCGCTCGCCGGCTGCTGATCACCTGCTGCACCAGCGGATAGGCGCGTGTGGAAACAGAATGATCCAGAGGGAGCGGCTCGCTGGACGGATGAACAGCGCGGAAATGCCATTGCTGATCGGACTCGAACAGGCCCACATGGGCGCGGTCGAAGGGAATTGCCTGGGCCAGATGGGCCAGCCCCACCCGCAAGGCGCTCTCCAGGTCGGGGCTGGTGACCACCGCATAGGACGCCTCTTGCAGACGTTCCGCCTGGACGCGACGCTGTTGTTCTCCCTCGAAAAGCAGGGCGTTTTCGAGAGCGATAGCCGCCTGATTGGCGAAGGCAATGGCCGTATTGAGATCGTCGGGGGTGTAGCGCCCCGGCTGACGATGCGAAATGCTCAGGCAACCGAGCACCCGGTCGCGCACCACTAACGGCACGCCCAGCCAGGCGCGATAGGGGAATTCGCCGGGCACCCACAGGCGATCGCGTTCAGTGTCGGGCACAAGCTGTGGCGTGCGCTGCTCGAACAGACGCTTGAGGTAAGGGTAACGCTCGATCTCCACGCGCTGCTCGGTGATCGGCGTGCCGTTAGCAGCCGGGACAAAACCCACCGCCGCGCCGACACGCAGATAGCCCGGCTCGGCCAGCACCATGATCGACGCGCGTTCATACGTCAGCAGACCGTGCAGTTTTTCCAGCAGCAGTTGTAGCGTCTCGCTCAGGTTGCGCGAGGCCAGGATACTCGCCACTTCGCGCAGGGCTTCGGCGGTCTGACGCTGCTGGCGTTCCTGGCTGTGCAGGCGGGCGTTCTCGATGGCGACTGCCAGTTGACGCGCCATGCCTTCAAAAAGTGTCACTTCCAGCGAATCGAAGGCGCGCGGCTCCGGATGGCCCGAAATCAATATGCCGACGGTCTGTTCGCGCGCTATCAGAGGAACAATCAACGCGGCCCGCACGCCGAAATACTCCACCAGCGCAGCGCTGCTCTGGTCAGCCGCAGCGTCTTCGACCAGCAGAGCAGAGCCACCACCCAGCGCATGGAGGAAGGGAGCCTGCTCACTACAAAACTCAGGCGGGCATTGTTGAAACGTGCCAGTCCGCGCCAGCCGCCCGGCCAATCGTAAACAGCCCCTGTCCTCTTCGTCCAGCAGATAGACGGCTGCACCGCTTGAGCGTCCCAGCGCCAACACCTGCTGTAAGGCCCGCGTGATCACCTGTTCCAGGTCAAGGGTGGAAGCGATGTCAGCGCTGATGGCGCTGAGCGCCAGCAGTTCGCGGCTGCGCGCCTGCAAATCGTGCCGCATACGCGAGGCGGTCACGTCGTGCAGCACGATCAGGCGTGCGCCGGGGAAATCGCTCAGCGTATCCAACGGGCGCACGCTCACCTGCAGGACGTACTCTTCACCCTCGCGGATCAAGACACATTCATCCAGGTCGCGCCCCGTATCCAGCAAATCGCGCACCACCAGGGCCAACGCCGACCCGCGCAGCAGTTCATCTACACCAAGCGTCGTGATAAAAGGGGAAGGCGTTCCGGGCAGCCAGCGGGCGAATTGCAGGTTGTACCACACCACGCGCTCCTGCGCGTCGAGCACCGCCACGCCGTCGCTGTAGGTGCGCAGCGTGGTGCGGATGGCCAGGTTGAGCGTAGTGGCGCGCATGGCCCGGCTCACACGCACAGCCAACAGCGCGACCGGCGGCAGCCACCCTGTGGCGACGACGGTCACCAGCCACCGCGATCCTACCATCGGCGAGAGCAACGGGATGAGTACGCTGAGCGCCGAGACCAGCGTCAAGGGAACAGCGTCGTACCACAGCGTCAGCCGGCGGAGGTAGAGCGCCCAGCCGATGACCGCCGCGCACCCCACCTGGCTGCCGACGAAGAAGAGCGCGCTATAGGGCCAGCGCAAGCCCTGGCAGCCCAGCACCCAGGGTATCCAGGCGGACTCTTTCACTGGCACGACGATCGGACAACCGGCGGCAACACGCCATCCCAGCATCACGACAGCCAGAACACCAGCGATCAGCACCGCCGCCAACAACACAGGCCGCCAGTGGGCGCGCAGCCAGGTCTCGAAATACAGCCCCACCAGGGTCAGGGGTAACAAGAGCGCTGCTGTCCAGATCGAAAGCAGCACTGCTAACACAGCGGCTGCTTCCGCCATGCTCCTGCTAGAGGTTGTGCCTATGATCAGGTAGCAGGCGGTGACCAGCGCCGCTCCCAGCGTATAGGCGACCATGATTGTGCTGCCGACAGCGCGCCAGAAGTGATGCGCGATCACGGCAGCCAGAGCCACATATAGACCGAACGGCACAATCAACAGATAGGCCATGCTCGCTTCACGCCATGCTCCCCGCGACCCCACCCCGGCGCGCTTGGCCGACCGCCTATGTCTCGCTCACACCATCCGCCTGCACCAGTTTGTAACCGCGTCCACGCACCGTGAGCAGATATTGCGGCTGCGATGGATCGGGTTCTAACTTGCTGCGCAGGCGACTGATCAGCTTCTCGATACGGGCGTCGTCTACTTCGCCCAGGTATTCCTGTCCCCACACCGCCTCGACGATCTGATACTTGTCGCAAATCTTGTCCATCCGACCGTACAGCAGCAGAAGCAGGCGGTACTCCAGCTCGGTCAGTGACTCGATACGTCGCCCGTCCACCCACACTGTCCCCGCGTCTATGTCCACCCACACGCCTGTTGGCACGTCCTGGGCCACCATCTTCTGGCGGCGCGCGTAGTGCGCGAAAAGCTCGCAGAACAGGCGCAGGCCGCGCTGATCGTTCACCAGCAGCCCCCGCGCCAGCAACTCTTCCTGTTGGAGGGGGGAGAGCACCGCCGGGCCGCGCGTCGCAACCAGGATGACAGCTTCGCGCTCGGCGGGCAGCAATTGTTTCCACAACTTGCCCAGCTCGCTGCGCACCAGACGATGGTTCTGCAATACGTCACTGGCCATGTGCAGCGCCTGTTCGGTATAGGCCGACGGTGCACCCGACTCCACCTGCAACACGACATAGGCCACGGCCTGAATCAGGCCAGGATGCCCACCCGCCTGGGCCAGGATGTAGTCGCGTTCGGGCGGATCGAGCGAATCGTTGTTCTGAGTGAAGATTTCGGCAGCGAGTTCGGTTGCGGCAGCCTCATCCAGGGGGCGCAGGTAATGCTTCTGCTCGCCAAATGCTTCCAGGAACTCAGCCAGGTCGTCACCGCCCGCAATACTGGTGAGTGGGCGCAGGGTGGCCGTGACATAATTGAGGTGCGCGTAACGGTCTTTGAGCGCGCGCAGATTGAGGAAAACCCGCTCGTCCAGGCCGCCCAACACCTCGTCGAACTCGTCCAGCAGCAGGATGATATTTTCCGGCGTGGTTGGGTCTTCCAGCAAAGTGATGATCGCGTCGTTGAAGGCCAGAGGAATGGCAAAGGCGTTGGTCGCGCTGACTACCCGCTCGTAGTAGCCCTGCAGGTGCTCACAAAGCGCGGCGCAGTTGTAGGCGGGAGAGTGCAGCGTTTCCAGGATGGCGCGCAGCACGGTTTCGTAGAAGCCCTGCGCGCTCATCTGCAACATGCGGTTGCAGTCAATGTAGACAAAAAGTGCTCCCTGCCCCGTGAGTTCGCGATAATAGGCAGCTACCGGGGGCGACACCATCTGGCGCATCACCGTGGACTTGCCGAAGTTGCTCAGGCCCACCAGCGCCACAGGCCGCCCCAGTGAGAGCGCTTCCACGATGGCCGCTACATCCTCGGAACGATAGCGCACCAGACGATCACGTTGAGACAGGGGCATATGTCCCTCTTATCAGCCTCATGCCTCACAGGCTGCAGAGGGGCGATGACAGACTGTAGCAGCCCGCATCGCCCCCGGAACTGTATCAACCGAAGCGCACGACGAACGGCACTAAGCCGACGTGCGCAGTTTGCGCGCGATGAACACCACCGCTACCAGTCCCACCGCCGCAATGGCCAGCAACGTCAGGCCGCTGGTGCCATCTATGGACGACGACCCACCGCCAATATCGGAGAACAGGCCAGTCTGTGGGACGGCGGTCACTGTAGGCGTGGGAGTCAAGGCCGTGCCCGTCTCGGTCGGTGTGACCGATTCGGCGGCTTCCAGCGCGAAAGCCGTCGCCGTCATGTCGAAGGGGCTTAGCTCCGCTTCGGTCGGCTCCGGTGTCGCCGTGGGCGGCGGAGCACCGATGACAAAACGGACCTCGCCCTCCACCGGCACGGTCACCTTGATCACCAGCGGCTTACCCGGCGGCACCAGCGCCTGCAGGTTGGGCGGCAGTGAAGCATAATCCAACACCAGCCAGTAGTCCCCCGGCTCCAGCGTGCCAAAGTCGAACCTGCCGTCGGTGGCTGTGGTGATCACCGCGATCAACTCGTCGGCGCTGATGGTGGGCGTCGCCGTGGGTTGAGCGCCCGCCTGCACCAGCACAATGCCGCCCGTGCTACGCGGCGCAGAAGCCGAGGGCGCGCCCTCGGACGCCACAGTCAGACTGTAGCCGCCCGAACCAGCCACACTGCTGACGCGCACCACGTATTCGCCGCTCTGGGGCAGTGGGAAATCGGCGATGCGGGCGTTGGAACCTTCGCCGCTGTCGTCGTCCCCGGTGAGCACCGTCCCCGCCGGGCCGACCAGCTCGACGAACAGGTCCAGCCCCTGCGCCTCAGCCACTGCGTCAATGGTGATCACCTCGCCCGCCGTGCCACTGAAGCGCCATTCTACCGTCTGCCCCACTTCCAGCGTGCTCTGCACCGGCTGATTGTAGGCCAGCATTCCCGCGCCCAACGGCGCGCCGCCCGGCGCAGGGCCGAGGTCAGCGGGAGTGAACACGCCGTCGCCATCGTCGCGATAGAGCTTGAGCGTGACGTTGCCGAAGATGTTGCCCTGCTCGTCAATGACAATGCCAGTCAGGCGGTTGGCTTCAGCGGTGGCGGTGAGCGCCTGATTGAGCGCTTCCTGCGTGGCCGTCTGCGCAGCAGCGAGCGTCTGATTGGCGATGAATTCGGCAGTGGCCGTCTGCGCGGCACTGGTCGCGGCGAGCGCCTGTTCCGTCTGGCGCACGAAGAACTCTGCTGTGGCTGTCTGTTCCGCGTGGAAAACTGCCGTCTGGCTGACCGCCTCGATGAGAGCCAGAGCCGTCAGCGTGGCATTGTATTGGGCCTCGATGGTCTGGTTGAGCTGCGCGACGGCAGTAGAAGTCCGCTCGTTGGGCGACAATTCGTCGCCACCCAAAGCGAAGAAAACCAACAGCACGATGATGACCAGCACCGCCAGGGCCATCAATGCGCCAACGATCTTGAAGGTGCGGCTCAGCCCTTCTGGCTCCGGCTCCATCAGGTCGAGCGGAAACTCATCCTCGACCACGCCGAAACTCGGCTCTTCTTCGAGATCCCCGAAATCTTCCAGATTTTCAAAGAGTTCGTCATCAGCCATGAGACCTTATCCTCCGCGCTATGCGCCCGCCACTGCCTGGGTCAGGCTGTGCACACACGCACCGTCAAGCCGGTTCAGCTTTGCCCCGCTAGCCCCGCGTTTCCAGGTTGGCCAGCGGCACCAACACTTCACTCTTGTTGGGCAAGCGCACCCTGGCGCATTGCACCCGCAGCCCGTTGTCAATAGTCTGTGCGCCCGCCGGCAGGGCCACCACCTCGGCCAGCACGCCGTCCCACGGCGCGCGCGTCAGGCGCACCTGCTCGCCCACTTCCAGCGTTCGGATTACCGACGGGGGTTCGACGAAGACGCCGCCCGCAGGTAGCGGGATGACAATTTCCGGGCGATCCCACGACCAGCGTTCAGGTAGTGCAGCGTCGAAGGCTGCCTGCCGCCCCATATTGCTGTGCAACAGACGGTAAATGAGCGTCGTCGGCTGGCGGTGCCCGAACCCTTCCGTCAGTATAACTGGGAATGTAAGCCCCATCGCAAATTCGCGCAAGCTGGCGGGCATCCCTGGCGCGACCACGCCTGCCACCTGCAAGTGCTGCGCAACGAGCAGTTCGGCGCGTTCGACGGGCACCGGACTGATCAACACTTTGCCCCGGTAGGGTGACATGGTCGGGTCGGCCTTGCGCAGCTCGGCGAAGCCCTCCGGCGGCAGGAACAGGTATGAGCCGAAGAAAAACTGCCCGTTGCCCCAGGCACACTGAATGACCGCGCCCGTTCCGTTGATACGCACAACCTCGTTCTCGACCGACTCCACCTCACCTGGAATGCGGGCCAGTACTTCCACCGTGCGCTCGCTGCTCTGCAGGATGATGCGCCCGTCCTCGATCTCGACGATCTCGCCCTCTGTCGGAGACTGCAATATCCGCACACGGCGTCCACGCCCGCGCTGTGCCAGTTCCTGGCCCAGCCGCACCCGTTGCCCCGCCGTCACCAAAATAGCTTCGGCGACCTGTGCCGGGGTTGCCTTGGGCCATTTGAGGGCTTTGGCCACGTCCAGCACATGATATTCGCGCAGCACTTCGCCCTGCAACACGACAGTCACCGCGCTCACCTGCGCCCCTGCCGAGACCAGGGTACGGCGGTGCACCGCCCCGTGCGGCAACTGCCGGTGACGGATAACCCGCACCAGCCCCTTGATGACGGTCGTCTCAGGATAGTGAGGCATCCGTCCACTCCTCATCCCAGGCAGGATAGTCGCCCACGGCTGCCAGCAGCCCCCTTTCCGACGCGGCCAGGTCGGGCATGTCGGCATGCAATTCTTCAGGCGGCACGATGGGTGCCGCTTCGGGCAATTGCCCACCCATCGCCGCCTTGAGCCATTCCATCAGCACGCGGGTGCGCTCTTGCGGGCGCGGCATGGCCAGCGGGCGACCGCGCGCGTCGAAGATGAGACCCGCAGCCCCGGTCACCAGCCGACGCTTGAGCCGCCGTCGCCCGTGCAATGTCAGCCCGCGCGCCAGCGACACTGTCACTTCGACCCGCGTCCCCGGCGCGACGGGGGCCAGCCAGAATTCACCCCCGCGCACCACATGACGCAAGACGGACTCGCCGGGCTGCCTGATTTCCACGCGCATGGCTGGGCGACCGGCGCGCACCCGCCCCAGCGGACAGAAAGCCGTCCCCAGGTCTACCAGCGCGCCAGTTTCCAGGGCCTGTACGGTCACCACTGGCTTGAGATAGGCCACCACTCCCAGCGCCGCCAGGGCCTGATGCGGGTCGAGACGCAGATCAACCATACCCACCGGCTGCAAGGCGTCCAGCAGCAGCATGGCGGCCACACCGGGATGCGGCGCTTCGGCCAGGATCGCGCCAGCGCCAATGATCGGGTTGAACGGCGGCAACAGCGGTCCCAGCCCCATTTTCCAGCTCGGACGGGCTGCCTCCACCAGCATCCGGCCAATTTCGCGGGCCAGCGCCTGCTCGATCAACAGATCGTCAAGCGTCGCGGGGATGGTCGCCGGGCGCAATTGCTTGTTGTACGCATAGTCCAGCAGCGCTTCGTCGCTGATCTGTGAGGGCAGCCAACGGCGCAACTGCGCCGGGGTGACCGCCTCCAGGGCGCTGGGGAAGCTATGCCCCACCCCCAGATCGGTGCGCACCACATAGTGTGGCTCGCCACGCGTGGCGCTGACCAACACGCTGTTGGCGCTGCCGATGTCCAGGCACAACGGCCCGCGCCCTGTCCCAGGCAGAGTGCTCAAATAGCGCACAGCGCTGATAGTACCCTGCACCGTGGGGACAACGCCTACCTGACTGTAACGCCCCACCTCGGCAAAACCGCCAGGACAGCGCGTGCGATATTCGTCATAGACCAGCGCCAACTCGATCTGCGCCGGGAACAGTTGCTCCTGGTGCAGCGTGGGGCGCACGTTGCGGGCGATGAAGACCGTCGTGTAGGGGGTCAGCAGCGCCTTGACATGAGCGCGCAGGGCCTGGTTGCCAGCGTAGAGTATCACCGGCATCGTCCCGCGCCGGATCAACGACAGCGCGCGCGCCACCTTGCGCAACTGCGCCAGCAGAATATCGTCTGCCCCGCCATCCGTCCCGCCCACGATCAGGATCAGGTCGGAGTCGCTGGTCAGCAGGGCGTTCAGTTGCTCGGTCTCGGAACGCAGGTCGTCGGGGCACAGGGTGCCGGTGATGGCGACGAAGCTACCCGCCAGCACGCGCCGCCCGCTGTCCAGGCTGATCTCCGGCGTCAGCCCCACCAGAAAAACGCGCATGGGACGGCCCGCACTGCCCATCGCCAGGAAAGCATCCACACCATGCCCTTCGCTCTCCGGCATCAGGAACAGGTCTTCGCTGCTCTCGTCGAGCAGTTGCCGCCCGATCAGGTCCGACATGCGCTGCGCCGCCCGTTCGACACCCAGACTGACCTTGCCCAGGGGCGGCTCGGCAGTCGTCCGCGCGCGCGCCGAGGCAATCAGGCGATACTCTCCCTCAACCAGGTCGAACAGGGCCAGGCGGGTATGCACGCTGCCGAGATCGGCCACCAGAATCGAGTTGATCTGCTCTGCTGCCACCGTCTCTTAGCCCCCCAACCGGTTGAGCACGAACTCAAGCTGCGCCCGCACCACGTCGCTGAAAACAGCCAGGCTGGTGAGGATCGCCCCAGCGTAGAGCGCGCCCAACGTCGCTGTGACAAAGAATTGTCCCAGGGCGCTCAGGCTGCGCAGCCCGCGCGGGCGTTGCACCACGCCGCGTCGCTCGACGGCGAAGAACTGGAAATAGATCAGGGTGCTGATCGTGCCCACGAGGATGATCAGGCCCTCCACGACGGAATCATCCACCGCCTGTCCCGTTTCGCGCGTCAGGGGCAGGATGGTGCCGCTCACCGCACCGGCGATAGCAACAGCCACGCCCACACCGATCACCAAGGCCAGGCCCAGGTTGCCCACGCCCGCCAGGCGCGGCGAGGCTTTGAAGAGCAGCAGCACGCCGACCAAAAAAGGCACTGGCCCGACGGCGCGCAGGGCCATCACTGTCGCCTCGTCGCGCCCCGCCGACTCCACCAGCAGCGTTTCGTCCAGCCAGGGTTTGATCACGCTCTCGGTCGCCACGATCAGCGCATAGGCCGCCGCCGCGCCGACCAGCACATGGATCGCCAGCCGGTAAAGGACGTTGTCGGCCAGCAGATAGCTGAAGACGAGCAGCGTCAGCACCAGCGAGACCCATCCCGCCACCAGATCGAGGGTTTCAGGCGTCACCGGTGACCCCTCCGTTTGAGTACACGTAGCAGGTTGATGACTGTCCCCAGTGCAATGAACCCGGTGGCCACTGCCGCGCCCAGCGCCATGCTGTGCCAGCGCGCCGTCTGCGGATCGGGCAGTTCGATAGGCAGGTCGGCGGGCATCCGGAACGGTGTGCGCGTGTTGCTGTTGCGTTCCGCGTCATAGCGGACAGTGTCGCGCACCCCGGCCAGGTATCCCGCGTAGCCGTCCTGCCCCACATAGGGCGCGGCCAAAGGCTCAGCCGCCGCCGTCACCAGGGCTACCCTGGGCACGGCCAGGCCGGATAGTTGCTCTGCCCAGGTGCGCACGGCGCTCACCTGATCGCCAATGACCACCACCAGGGCAATATCCTGCGCCAGACTGCCGATGGGCAGGTTGGTGTCGTCTCCGCGCAAATCTGTGCTGAAGACGGGATGACGGGCCAGGGTGCCGTCGGGGTTCCAGACCACGTTGCGCAGCGAGCGCACGCCCACCGCCTCGCCCGATAGATAGCGCAACGTGACATAATCTTCGCCCGCCTGCAGCTTCTCCTCGCCTTGACCGCGCACACGCAGCAACGCCTGATCATCGGCCAGCGCTGCCAGCACCGCCCTGGCATGGAACGCGCCCGCCGGATCGGTGCTGATCGTCAGTGGCACGGCTCCGCGCGCCAGCACATCGCGCAAGACCGCCTGAGCCAGCGGGTCGAGTTCACCGGCGGCGACTGGCCCATACTCGAAGGCGAACAGCACGTATTGCCCGCTCTGCAGGTTATCCACAGCAGACGCTACCGCCGCCTGATCGTCTTCCAGGGGCGACGGATCGGCGGCGAAATGCAGCACGTCGGTGACAAATGGCGCGAGCAACGCCACCAGCATTCCCAGCATCACCACCAGCCGGTCGAGCCGGAAACGACGCGGGCGACGCGGGCGACGAGCAGGCAGGGCGGGCACGTCGAGTGGTTCGGCTTCACCGAAGGCTACGCGCGCGGCTTCTTCCAGCGTCTCTTCTTCGGTGTCCTGGCCAATTTCCAGCATGGCTTGCAGACGCTGCACGCGCTGCTGCTGTTCCGGTGTGAGGGTCAGCGGGACGGCTGTGCGCGGACTGACCGCGGCAGGGATGGCCAATTCGGCGGCGGGCAAGGCGTCGGGGATGCCTGCCAGCAGCTCACCCTCTGCTCCCTCCGCCGGCAGAGTACCCAGTTCGCGCAACGCCCGTTCGCGCAGAGCGCGCAGACGCTCCGGCAATTCGGTCACCTGCCGCTGCCGCACCTTGGCCTCCGCTCCCGCCGCCTTGACGGTCACCGGCAGTTCGGCGGGGCGCAGTTCCTCCACCCATTCCGGTTGAGCGCTCCTGACCGGTGGCGGTGCGGCTGTTTCCACAGGAGCAGCGGGCTGTTGTTCTGGCTCTGGCGGCACTGCTTCACCCAGCACGCGATCCAGTTCGCCCTGGTCGAACAGCCGCTGCAGATCGGGCACTTCGCTTTCGACCGCCGCGCCTGCAAAGAGCGCCTCCAGGTCTTGCAGGGACTCGACTGGTTCGGTCTCTGGCGCTGGCTCTGGCACCGCTGCGACCGGCCCGGCTACCTCGGCAGCGCTCAGCAGAGCATCGAGAGCGGCACTATCGAGCGCAGCGGTCTCGGCCAGGTCCAGGTCAGGTGAAGGTTCGGGTTCGAGGGCAGCCGGCCAGGGAAGCGGCGGCACTTCCTCGACCGGCAGGGCCGCCTCTGGCTCAAATACGTCCAGCCAGTCCAGCGGGGCCTCCAGGGACGGCGCGCCCCAGCTTTCTTCTACTTCGCCCGGCGCAGGCAATGGCGGCTCAGCCTCCAGCCCGGCGGTCGGTAGTTCGCGCAGCCAGTCGGGCATTTCGTCTGCTGCCAGCGGCACCCGCTGGTCGAATTCACCGGGTTCAAGTGGCTCGAAGCGCTCGACAAAATCCTCGACCTCCCCCTCTTCTGCTGCCGGTTCTGTGGGCAGCGGCGGCACCTGCTCCAGGTCGAGTTCGGGGAAGGGAATATCTTCGGCGGGCAGGATACGGTCGCCCACTGTAGCGCTCGTGTCAAGCCAGTCGGGGACTGCGCCCTGCTCCGGCTCGGCAGACTCCGGCGGCGATACCACGCCCAGCATCGCCCAGTCCACCCCTTCGGGAAGCGGTGCCGCCCGGAACCAATCGGGCACTTCCGGTTCGGCAGGTACCGGCGCTTCTGGCTCGGCGGAAGGTTTCACTTCTGCCAGCGGGCCGGTCGTGAGATCAAGGCGCTGGAACCAGTCGGGCACATCCTGGGCCTTGTCCTCCAGCCCCAGGAACCAGCCGGGCACGAATTCCGGCCCCTGCTCCTGGATAGCCGGCGGTGGCGCGGGTGGCTGCTCCTCAATCTGCTTGAACCAGTCGGGAATCTCTTCCAGCAGCCGTTCTTCGGGCGTTTTCTGCGCTTCGGCTTCCTGTTCGCGCTGCTGACGCTCCCATTCTTCATAGGTCATGCCTGCCGGGACGGCCTCCGCGGGCGGAGGTGTCGCCGCGGCCAGCCATTCCGGCACGCCCGCCTCAGCTTCAGGCTCTTCTGCAGATGGCGGTGGCGCGGCAGTCAGGCGACGGATGACGCCGCGCGGCGGCGATGGTCGCCGCTCCTCCTGCTCTTCTGGCGACGCCAGCCAGCCTGGCAACGCCGCTTCTTCTGGCCGTTCCGGTTCCAGGGGAGGCAATTCGTCGGCGGGCGGAGGCGAGATCGGAAGCTCTTCATCCAGCCAGTCCGGCAACGCCGCTTCTTCTGGCCGTTCCGGTTCCAGGGGAGGCAATTCGTCAGCGGGCGGAGGCGAGATCGGAAGTTCTTCGTCCAGCCAGCCCGGCAGGGTGAATTCTTCCACGGGCGGCTCTGCGGCCTCCTCCAGGCTGCCCTGCGCCAGCCATTCCTCGCGCAATGACAGCCAGTCAGCAGCGGGCGCAGACGGCGCGGCTGGCCCTGCCGCTTCTTCTGCTGCACCAAGCCAGCTCTGGTCACCGGATTCGGCGGGCACAGCGCGACTGTACGCCGCAGCCTCGCCAAAGCCACTCAGCCAGTCTTCTGCCCCAGCAGAAACAGAAGGAGCGGGCGGGAGGTACGAAACAGGTTCGGCGGGCGCTTCTTCGCCCCCCGCAACGAACCAATCGAGTTGTTCCATTGGCGGAGGAGTGCCGCTTTCCCAGGGCGCGCCCCCTTCGCCCCGTTCGTCATAAGGCGCTGAAGCGGGTGCGGCAAATGTCTCCCACGGAGCCGGGCCAGGCTGTTCGTGCCCCGGCGGCTCCGGGTAGCGCCCGGCAAACTGTTCCCAAGGGGCAGACACAGGACCGGACGCCTTTTCCTCGCCAGAAGAGAAATCGGCGAGCCAGTCGCCCAGGAAGTCGTCGTCGAAACGGTTCGGATCGTCCGGCATAAGTCCCCGTCCTGCTCTTGCGCGCCTGTCAGCCGCGAATCGAACGATCCTGGCCAGTGAGGACGCGCACCCCAGCGGCTACCGTGCCCAGACCCACGCCGATCAGGATGCCGCGCGCGCCTCCGCCGACCGTCACCCGAATGAACCATGCGCGAGCGTCGGCCAGCACTTCGGCTCCGTCCAGCGGAATCCAGCCGATCAGCGCCAGCAACAACGCGCCGGTGAAGACCAGCGACCACACGGTCACGCGACGACGCATCAGGCGATACGCCGCATAGACCAGGAAAAACAGCACCAGCCCGGCCAGGGCCGACTCCAGGCTGACCTGCACTGCCTCGAAGGCGCGCTCGCTCAGTTGCTCGCCTTCCAGGTCGCCCGACCATAGCTCGGCGCGATCCGCAATGCGCAGAGCGATCACTCCCAGCGCCACGATCACCGCCAGCAGGCTATAGGGCCAGCCGCGCTCGGCCCGCCGTACTCGTCCCAGGTGCACGGCCAGCAGGTTGATCACGCCGACGAACACGGCGACCGCCGCGATAACCATCACCAGGCTCAGCACGAAAGCGGCGAAATCCGCCGGAGGCGTGCCCTCCGCAGTAGAGAGGCCGACGAGCGTCGTCAGGCCCAGGCTGATAACCAGCACCGAGGACAGCAAACGGATCAGGCGATGGCTTCCCACGCTTCCCCCTCACCTGGGCGCACGCCTCAGCGGGCGCGGGCCAGGGCTAAATTGTCTGCAGAGCGGCCAGCACGATGCCCAGGATCACCAGCCAGCGCAGTACATCCTGGGCCAGGACGCTGCCGCGTTCCAGAGCGGTGCCGCCCAGATAGGCCGGGCCGGCATACAGTTCTTCCCCCAACAACACCTCTCCGGCCTGGGCGAAGGCAATCGCCTGACCTTCGAGCAAATCACTGTGCGCAATCAACGCCTGATTGTGACGCAGCGCGCTTTCTCCCAAAAACGCCAGTTCGGGGCCGAAACGTCCCAGCAAGATGTTGCTGTCGGCATCAATATCGGCGGACAGGCTGGCCGCCCCCACCGCGAACGCCGTCCCCGGCGGATACCAGGCCGACGCACTGCTGCGGTAATAGTCGAGCGTGCGGCGATACAGATAGGCGCGACGTAGCGTGTCTTGCGCCAGCGGCAGTGTCACCGGGTGGCTGAGGGTGATCAGCGGCAACTGACGGCTGATCGCCAGCCGTTCGGCCAGCCGGTAAACGACTTCGGCGGAGACCAGCGCCGCCAGCGTGCTCGTCTCGCCAATGGCGCTGCTGCCCAGCGAAAAGTGTACGCGCTTGGCACTCTCGACGGCGTCGGCGGCCAGCGTCGGCAGAATCTGATAGGCGGGGATAGGACGCCAGTGCGTGCGGAAGCGGCGCACAATGAAACGCCCGGCCACCATCGCCGCGAACGTCACCGCCACCACCGCCCACACCAGACCGGCATCGTTGATCACCGCTCTTCCTCGCTTTCCGCGACCAACTGCGCGCGTAGCCAGGCCACGCCACCGGGCTGTTCCAACACCTGGGCCAGATCGGCCACCGCTTCGCGCGAGACCATCAGGCCCAGCGCTGGCTGCGCCACCCACAAGACCTGCGCCCCCAGTGGCCCCAGCGGCTCGGTCACGTCGAGCAGCAGTGCCAGCAGCTCGACCAGCGGTGTAGCCCGCAGGCGTTGCCGCCAGACGGCAAGACGCGCCGCCAGGCGCTCGGCAGGCGCAAAGGGTTCATCAAACGTCATAGCGTCAGTATAGCACAGCGCCCAAAGTGACGGCTCTCCCCGCTTTAGCGGGGAGCTTCCCAGGCTACGCACGCCGCAACCGGCCACGTTAGCGCCTGGCGGCCCCGTCCGGGCCGACTCGACCGCTAACACCAAGATATTCCGAGCGGCATTCACGTCGCGGTCTGCCGTGTAGCCGCAATGAGGACAGGCATGAA
>OGCI01000646.1_pt1 | contig 36316 bp, 31 predicted proteins | sample 1570021 | NCBI WGS metagenome assembly OGCI01 (sample SAMN06264664, study PRJEB24512) | hot springs metagenome | isolation source: Hot spring water | place: South Africa: Tshipise | collected 2015-06-21 | reverse complement strand
AGACAAGTTGATGGGAAAACTCATTTGCTCGGAGTGCGAACAGGCCGCGAAAGCGCAGGAAAAGAAGAAATCAAGGACGAAGACAAGAGCGGCTATCGCAGCAGGATCAATGTCCGCAGCCGCCATTGCCGCGACTATATGGGCTGTAGTAGGGCACTTCAGCGCCGCTGTGTCATTCGCCATTTTTAGCATATCCGGTCTGACGATCGCCCTTGCGATAACAGCGACTCTGATAATCTACCTCAATGAGAAAAAGAAGAGTTCTCCCGTGATACTTCCTAAGAAAAGCGAGGAAGAAGAATCCTTGAGTGATTAAGGATGCTTTTAGGACATCAAAGCAAGTGAATTACCGCTTTTGAAAATATCCAGAAAATTGTTACTCGCCTCGTGGGTAGGATTTTCTGCCCTCGTTTGCAGGGAGAAAAAGACGACTGGGCGCCATCAACCTGAAGTTGAATGTATTTTATGTTCAGAGAAAAGCTAACCCGTCGGTCTTCTTGAATCCATTCTCCTTAAGACCATCCCGGGAAGTCTATTCTTTGTAAGCTTACCGTCCTCGACCACGATTTGACCGTTTATCATCACCATCTTCAACCCCTGCGGGTAAACCTCAGGATTCCTGAAGACCGCTTCCGTCTTGAATTTCGCTGGGTTAAGAACAAGGAGGTCCGCAAAGTAGCCCTCGCGAACAAGCCCTCGATACCTTAGATCGAAAAGCCTTGCCGGTAGATGCGTGCACCTTGCTATCGCGGAGGGTAAATCGATTATCTTTTTCTCAAAAACGTACTGGTGGATGAACTTAGGATAACAGCCGTAGAAGAGGTAAGAAGGTTTTCCGATTCCGAGCAGAATAGTGTCAGTTACGATAGCGGTATCTCGATCCATAATAGCGGGGAAAGTGTACTTCTCGGTAAACAGGTCATCAGGTTCAGAAAGAGACTCAAAGACGAGCACCTTACCCTCTTCTTCTATGAGCAAGTCGCACATAACATCAAATGGATGTTTTCCGCACTCCTCTGCGATTTCGGTAAACCTCCTCCCTTCCAGGTGTTTGTTCTTCTCGCTGTGAACGGCCATTATCGTCACAGCATCCCATCCCATTTGTTTGATTATGTTCAGTGACCAGTCATTTCTTCCTCTGTGAGGCCAAAGCGGTTCCCCTTTTTCTATGTCCTTGAGCATTTCCTTTCTCAGGGACTTATCGGAAATCCTTTCAAGTGCTTTATTCCTGCCTTCCGTTACAACCCAGGAAGGAAAGAAAGCCAGAAGGTGCGTGAAACCTGCCGTGGTTGGCATAAGGTCCATTCCAATGGATACACCCATTTCCCTGTGCTTCTTTATCTCTGAAAGGAGTCTTCTCATCTCGCTGTAAACAAGCGCGTTGGGAATGTATTTTTCACTCCAATGGTCATATTTGGCCAGCCCTTTCAGCACACGAAGCGCCAACCGATGAAACGGACCGAACCATGGCAGACTGAATAGATGGGAAACCTGACCCCTTATACCATTTTCTCTCGCTACAGCGGCAACCTCGCCGATAGCCTGAGGAAGAGTTGAAGCGGTGTATGACCTCAGGTGGGATGTGAAGATTCCGTCATAACGCGCAAGCGTTCTTCCGAGAGATATCAGCTCGCCAGTATCTGACTGATTGCCGGGGAAGTATTGAAGACCGGTTGACATGCCAAACGCACCTGCTTCAAGACATTCCTCAAGAAGCTTTTTCATCGCTTTTATTTCCTGGTCGTTGGCAAGACCCATCTTCAATCCTCTTGCTGAAATCCTCAACATGCCGTGCGGAGCAAGAAGACCAAAATTGAGCAGGGTGCCTTCTTCTTCCACCTTCTCCATGAAGCTCGCCATCGTGTCCCACTTTATGTCTTTCTCGAAATCCATCTGGGTGAAAACCTCGAGGTAAACTTGAAGACCATCTTTGTTTTCGGGGGTTAAAGGCGACAAAGACATTCCGCAGTTTCCTCCGATAAATGTCGTTATTCCCTGTCTTAAAAGCGGAGAAAGGATGTCAGGATGGTCCGGTCTGAAATAGGTAAGGTCCGCATGGGAGTGGACATCAATGAACCCGGGGCATACAACATATCCGCTGACATCAATTCTTTTCTCACACTCAAAATCTTTGAGGTCCCCGATCTTCTTTATCGCGTTGCCCTTTATCCCCACATCCGCCATATAAGGTTTCCCGCCCGAACCGTCGATGACGTCAGCGTTCTCAAGTATCAAGTCAAACATTGTCCACCCCTATCTAACTCCTTTACGCCTGCAACTCCGAGTCCCGGTGGGCAATCGATCTTTGGGAGAGCCATCATTATGTCAAAATCAAAACCGCCTTAAAACGATGGACGCGATTTCAGCCCCGTTAATTATAAGTCAATAAAGGGGCAAGAAATTTCAATATCTCCTATTCCTGTGAAACATCCCATAGAAGAGTCCGACAAAGTTCCTCGAAAACCAATCAGAAGGTCAGTAGACCTGTAAGTTTTAACGCGCAGAGCCGAAAGCGGTTCATGCCCTAAGCCTCGCCATACAAGCAACATAAAAAAATCCTCATAAATCATGGACATATCAGATAATCTGCATTATCATTCCTAAACAACATTTGAGAAGCGATGCCCATGGACAAGCAAGAAAGAACATGCCCATCGTGCGATACCTTTGTTCCAGACAACAGTTGGTTTTGTCCTGCCTGCAATTCGCCCCTCGACAAAGAGTCCGATATCCTGGAAGAGGAACCAGCATATATTGAAGAAAAACCGGATACGCTCATGAAAGGCCCCGGGCGAATACAGCGGAAAGATACCACCACGCAGGCTAATGGAATCGGTGTTCTTACGTCGAGACACGAGTATTTCGCCAAATCCTGGATAATAAGAATAATCATCAGCATAATCATTATTGCGCTCCTGATCGGAGCAATACTGATCATTTCGCACGTGAGAAAACATCCCCCTTCGCGCCCTGGCGCCCTGAGCTTCCGGCGGGGACTTATTATCCAAACTGAAAAATCTCAGGAACAAATCTTCCTGAGACGGCAATTTTCCTCCGTGCCCGAAACGATATTCGGTAAGCAAACACAATAGACAAAAAACCTTCGATTTTAAGACCTCTTTTATCTGCTACGAACGATTGACCTCATGGTGTAAACTATTCCCGTCTTGATTGATGTTGAGTTGAATCTTGCGGGCAATGAAAAACCGTAACTCGCCAACAGTCATTCTTTGGGCAAAAAGGAAATTGTCATGAGGGATAACGAAAAGAGCGCTCCCGAAAGAACTTGTATCGTTTGCGGGCATCCGCTCGAGCCGTATATGAGAATATGCGAAAGATGTGGCTCGATTCAAAGACCCTTTAAAACCCCGCAGCGAAAATTCCCCAAAGAGAGATTCTCAACCTGCGAAAGATGCGGGAAGCAAATACCGGAGGGAAAGAAGCTGTGCGATGAATGTAAGGTTCTCATGAAGAAAAAGAAGCCCAATATTTTTTCGCGATTTCGCAAGATGGTCTCATCTATAATCAGAAATATTGTAAGAATCTTTAAAGGAAACAGCGAATAAGAACGCAAATTTCCCCATAACATCTATTTCAGAAATACCCCTATGGCAAGAAGCGCTATCACCACGGCGATTATGACTGTTCCATAGGCGATATCTCCGGTGAACTGGCGGGCGAGTATGTAAGCGGCAAAACCTTGTATATCAAGAGGTATTGTCACGATGCGGTCAATAACCGCCCTCCTGCGCTCCCGGTAACGCGAACGAACACTGACCCCCCATTCGTATATGTACTGACCTAAACTCTTAGCCAGAGGCCAGTATTTTGCGCGGAGCTCGGCGTGGCGCTTGGATCCAGCAAGGCAAAGCCTCAAAAAACCAATCTCGGCTTTTGAATAGTAATAGTCAATTCCGAAAGTTTCGGGAAGCTTAAGCCTGAAAAGGTCCCATTTCATCGCGACTACAAAGAAGGTAATCCCGACGCCGAGTGAGGGCAGAATGCCTTTTATATTAGAAAGCGTAAAAATATGCTCTTCGGCAATGTGGTGGACCATATGTGGATCAAGGTTCGCAAAAGACCCAAGAACGGGCGCGATTATTTTCGAAAGCACAAGATGCGGGAACAATCCGAATACCAGAATGCCGCACGCAAAGGCAGCCATACCTATTTGCATGGGGAAAGGCACTTCTCTGGCGTGCTCTCCCGCTGAACCGGCGGAATTGTGAACATCCGCGCCAACGTGCTCCACGGCAACCAATTCGGAAGACAGAGACTCGCTTCCGGCTCCGGCATGAATCGAATCTGCCGAAACCTCTCTTTTAGATGAGCCAGAATCATGCGCTATGCCCCTGTAATGACCGAAGAAGGTGAGTAGTATGAGTTTGGCGATGTAGCAAATTGTACCGCCCGCCGTAATTATGAATATAACCTCGACAGCTTTAATGAGCGGACCGCCAACATGCGCCGCCTCCACAATTGCGTGGTGAAGGAGAGTCTTGCTCGCAAAACCGTTGAAAAGAGGTATCCCCATTATCCCGAGACCCGCCACGCAGCAAAGGAATGCCGTAACTGGCATCTTTTTCCACAAGCCACCGAGTTCTGTCAGTTGGAGAGTGTGAGTGCTGTAATATACCGCGCCCACCCCCAGGAAAAGGAGTGCTTTGAACATCGTGTGATTGAGTATGTGATAAATTCCTCCCGCAAGCCCCATCGCCCCTTCATGACCTAGGAAGGCAGCAGCCCCCAGACCCATGAGAATATATCCCATCTGACTTATGCTCGAGTAAGCCAACAGGCGCTTGATGTTGGTCTGCACGAGAGCAAGTATCATGCCCCCGACCATAGTCACCACAGCAAGAACAATCAAAGCCCAACCAAGCACGTGAAGGTTCGCCATGTTCGCTGAAGCATGAACCGCCGGGGCATGTTCACCGCCCCCAGAAGAAGCCAGGACTCCCGCAGAACCGTGCGCTGCTGCGCCCACGTGGAATGTGCCAATCAATCTTATCAACCCGAATGCCCCGGCTTTTATCATCACCCCAGAAAGCAGAGCGCTCGCCGGGGATGGAGCGGCGGGATGCGCGAGCGGAAGCCATACGTGCAGCGGTATCATGCCCGCCTTGATACCATAGCCAACCATCATGAATGAAACTGCTATGAAACACGCCGACGTGAGCAGGTAAGCGCTCTTCTCGCCCGGAGCGAAAGAGACTCCGTTCGCGTAAGAATAGTAAAGAACAATACCCGCGAGTAAACTTAATCCACCGTATATGGTCATGAATATGTATTTGACGCCCGCTTTTCTTGCCTCGTAAGTCTGACTGTGCACCACAAGCACGTAGGCGAGCATTCCCATAAGCTCAAAAAAGACAAATAGCACAAAGAAATTTGAGGCGAGGAAAACACCAAGGGTTGCTGCTTCCGTGAGAAGGGAAAATGTATGGTATCTTGTTCTCCTTTCCTCGTGCTGTATGTAACTGTAAGCGTAGATGGTGGAAAAAAGCCAGGCACCTGAAGCCACAAGCGCAAAAATCAAACCGAGGCGATCCGCGGACACAACAAACTCTCCGAAGAAAAGGGGGAGGGTAGTCTGAAGAATCCTTCCGTGTGAAAACACACGAGGAAAGATTAAAACGCAGCAGAGAAAAGATGCTGCCGAAAAGGCAATGGCGAGAAGGTTTCGAAACTTTTCGCTCCTATCACCGACGATAAAAACAGCAAGTGCTCCTGCTATGGGAATGAGTATGGCAATGCCTGGCAGGGGCGAAAACGTAATCTTTGCTATATGTGTTCCATGCTCAACCGCATAAAAAATCACAGAGGTATCACCTTCATCACGACTTTAATTAAAGAATACGGAAGACCCGGCACCGTTACAAACACGCCCAATATCAGGACCAAAACTGCACAGATGAGCGTCGGCAGAAGCATGCTCAACGGTGCCTCATGGCTGAATAGTTCCCTCACTGTCACTTTCTTGAAAAACGCCGAATAAACGATTGGCAGGAAATAAACGGCGTTAAGGAGTGAACTTATAAGCAGTACGGCTATAAAATACACCCTGTGAGCCTCAACCGACCCAACACCCAGGAGCCATTTTGAAATAAATCCGCAAGTAACGGGTGTCCCCATCATGCCGAGTGCCGCTATCGAAAACGCAATCATTGTCAGGGGTATCTTCGCACCGGCGCCGTCCATCTCTCTTACATCCTTTGTGCCCAGTTCGTGCATTATTATCCCAGAGCAAAGGAACAGCGTCCCTTTCATAAAAGCGTGGTGAGCAACGTGCAGCATAGCCCCGTAAGCTCCGCTTTTTGAGAGGAGAAACAAGCCGAAGATTATGTATGAAACCTGCCCCACGCTCGAATAAGCGAGCCTCCTCTTCAAATCTGTCTGGGTGATGGCGAAAATTGAGGCCACAATTATCGATATGCTTGCCACATACAGCATCGGGAGAGAGACTCCCAGTCTCTTAAGCAGGTCCACTCCGAAAACGTCATATACGACCCTCATGATTCCGAAGACGCCTACTTTAAGTATCACACCCGACAGAAGCGCGCTCGCGGGAGCTGGCGCGGCGGGGTGAGCGTCTGGAACCCATCCATGGAGAGGCATTATACAAGCTTTCACGCCAAAACCGAGAAGATAAATGGAAAATATTACCTTGAGCACACCCGCGCTCACACCGGCCGCGCCGATCGTTCCGCGACCCGTAAACGCGAGCGTGCCGCTGTAAAAATACTGCATTATGAGAGCGGCAAGGATTACCGCACCCGCGGTAATCGAATAGACCAGATATTTCAACCCGGCTCTGCGGGCTATGTCCGTTTCGTCGTGTATTATCAGCGGATAGGTAAAAAGGCTCATTAACTCGTAAAAAATGAACAAAGTGAACATGTTCGCCGAAAACGCCACCCCGAGGCAAAAAGAAAGGTTAAGGGAGAGGAAGGAGTAATATCGGGTCTCTCTGCTCGTTATATAACCGAGCGAATAGAAACTGGCAATAACCCAAAGGACAGACAGAAGAAGACCGAAATAAAAACCGAGGGTGTCAATCCTGAAACCGAGAGTTATCCTCGGGGCGATCTCCAAGATGGTTTGGGTGGAGACGGTTCCATTCATCGCCCTCGGGTACAGGAGAAGTATGAGTATGAAAGTGAGAACACTGCTTCCCACATACACGAACCTGGCAAACCTAGGCCGCTTATTTCTCCAGAGAAGAGCGCCCGCAAGCGATAGACACGGTGTAAAGACTATCAGGATCGGCAATACTGATTTGACCTCTCTACCCAAAAGCCCTCCTAAACACTCCTCGTAACGAAATTCGACAACAATCCATCAGCCTCCGGCGCCGCCAAGCCCAAGCGACGACCACCAAGTATAGAGCTCTCGCAAAAAGCCCTCTGTTGCTTACGCAATCACTTAACCGGCAAAGAACCGACAAACTTGTTTATCGCAGATATCAGCGGAGTGGAATAAATGCCCAACACCAGCGTCCCGAGGGACAAAAGCGCCGCAGGCACGTACATGCTCGGGGGTACCTCGTCAACTTTTTGAGTATGCAGTCTCGGTCCCGTGAAAAACATGTAATATACAACCCTGAAACAGTAAATCGCTGACAGCAGACTTCCGAGCAGAACCATAGCCACAAAGACGTATCTTCCTTTTTGGAAACATCCCCAAAGAAGATACCACTTCGCCATGAATCCCGCCGAGGGAGGAAGACCGACTATCGATAGCGAGGCTATGGCAAAGGCGCCCGCGGTCACAGGCATAGTTCTTCCTATACCCCTGAGTTCCCTTATTCTTTTCATGTTGTGTTTGTAAATCAACGAGCCAGCGACAAGGAAGAAACATGCCTTGCCCATGGCATGGGCGACTATATTGAAAATGCCCCCCGTCATACCCCTGGGCGCGAGCATGCAAATTCCAAGAAGTATGTAACCAATATGAGCCACCGAAGAATAGGCTATCATGACTTTCAGTTCCCTCTGGATTATCGCCATGGAGGAACCTATTACGATCGAAAAAGCCGCAGCCCATGATACAAAACCGCAGAGGCTCGACCACAGGTTAGATGTTGAGGGAAAGCCGTGTCCGTAGATCGTGAACACCACTCGAAAGATACCGAGCACACCCATCTTTATCACAAGCGCGGAAAGAATGGCGCTGATGGGAGAAGGCGCAATCGAGTGCGCATCCGGAAGCCACATGTGCACTGGAAAAACCGCCGCTTTTACGGCGAAAGCAGCGGTGAAAAGAGCCAGAGCGGTATTGACCACGACAACGTAAGGGGTATTCGGAAGGCGCTTTGAGATATCGAGCATGTTCAAGCTTCCAATCACGCTGTACAAGAATGCAATGGAGAAAAGAACGGTTATGCTTGAGACCGCGCCCATAAGCAGGTATTTGAAGGCAGCCCGTAGCGCTTTTCCTTCCCCGCTGACCGCAACAAGCGCATATGAAGTTATGGAAAAAATCTCCATGAAAACGAACAGGTTAAACAGGTCCCCGGTAATCGAAAAACCGAGCATGGCGGCGAATATCAAAAGGTACAAAGTGTAGTAGTAGGGGATTTTTGCTTCCTCTACCTCATGAACTATGTATCTCCACGAATAAATTAGAATCAGCAGACCAGCACTCGATATGACGACTGCCAGGAGCATGCCTATGAAGTCAATCCTGATATGGATTCCCCATGGAGGAGCCCATCCACCCACCTTATAACCTATTGTCCCTACTGCTGAAAATTTAGAAACGAGAGCCCAGGAAATAAAGGCTGTCGCTGAAACGCCTGCAACCGACCACGGAAAGCACGCCTCTTTTTTCCACATGCCCCAAATAGGACATAAAGCCGCGAAACTGAGTGGTATAGCCGTCAGCAGGATGGGGAAACTCGAGACGCTCAAATCTCTTCCTTTCCGGGTATTTTCGACGCGTCGAGCGTCCCGAATCTCTCATGGATCTTGATGCATAATGCCAGCGCCACCGCGGTAGTGCTGACCGCAACTACGATACCTGTAAGTATCAAAGCCTGGGGAATCGGATTTACCATTTCTGAAGCCTTCACTCCTTTCTCGACAATTGGAGCGTAACCACCCTTGACCATGCCCGTGGAAACGATGAAAAGGAAAACTGCGGTTTCCATTATGTTTAAGCCCATCAATTTCTTGATAAGGTTAGGTTTGACTGCAACAGTATAAAGACCCATAAGGAAAAGAACAGCCGAAACAACGTAATTAAGATTGTGAAAGATCCGGCTGAAGTTCATACTCATCCTCCCTTATCATGGAAAAAACGATAGAAGTGAAAATTATGCCGCCCGCGACTCCTATTCCTACCTCGATAAAAGAAAGCATCAAAAATCGCACGGTATGAGCCAGTTCGTGAGAAAGTCCCGGAAGAATGAACGTGAGAAAATTCACACCGAATAGCATTCCCAGAAAACCCATCGAGAGAAAAGCAAAAACCGCGATGCTCTCAAGAGGAATACGAAAACCCAGTGGAATTTTTTCCGTCGACTTTGGAAGCCCGAAAGCAAGCGTGAATATTATGATGCTCGCTCCGACGACTGCGCCTCCCTGAAAACCTCCGCCAGGCGAGTCCTCGCCGTGCAACATCACATACACGGCGAAGAATAAGATTATCGGAACAAGAAACCTGACGACGGTGTTAACTATGACGCTCGTGGGCTTCCCGGCAGCGTCAACACCCGAGCGGCTAAGCCTTCTTTTTTCCCTTCCAAGAAGTGCAACAACCGCACAGAGCGCGCTGAATATGACCGTCACTTCTCCCTCTGTATCGTAACCCCTGTAGTTGAGTATCACGCCAGTTATGATGTTCTTAGCTCCCGCCTCTTCCTCGCTTTTCTGAAGGTATCGCGGAATGACGTGAAGCTTATCGGGGGTATTTTTGGAGCCAAAAGACGGCATCTCGCCAATGGCATACGCAAGAAGCAAACCTAATACGCTGAGCGAGGCAACAACCGCGAACTTTTTCCACTTCATGGCTTAAGACCGGTCCTCTTTCCTTATCGTTTTATATACCGTCACAATGAAGAGAACTGTCGTCACGCCCGCTCCAACAGCCGCTTCAGTGAGAGCAAGGTCAGGCGCCCTAAGCTCAGTCCACAAAATAGCCATCATCAGGCTGTATGCGCTGAAAACTATTGATGCAGCCAGAAGGTCTTTTAGCATGATCACCGCCGCAGCCGTGGAGACCAAAAATATCAATAGCAGAAGGTCAAGAACCCAGCTCATCAGTCAACCTCCTTTGGAAAAGGCTCCACGCCCTCTTTGTGCCAGGGAACAACCCCGCAGGTGAAAGCGCTCCTTCCAATTGCGTGACCGCAAGTCGCGCTCGAAAGCAACAGGAAGAAAACAACGGCAAGGAGTTTTATAGTGTCGAGACTGAGCCCCGACTGAAGACATAAACCAAAGGCCACCATGCAAGCCCCCAAGGTGTCGCCTTTCGTCGAGGGATGCAGCCTTGCGTAAAGGTCAGGACATCTTAATATCCCGATTGTCCCTCCGAGGAAAAATATGACACCGGTAGCGCAGAAAATGTAGGTTAGAATGTCATTCACCGTGCTTGCCAATTTCTCCCCTCCCTGTCTCTATGTACCTTGACAAGGCAACCGTGATAACGAAGTTCAGCAGCGCATAAACGAGGACTATATCCAAATAGGTGTGCCTTTGCCCGAAATAGAAAAAAACCAAAAGGAGAACAACAAGTGTCTTTGTGTTCACGATGTTTATCCCGATTATACGGTCTTGAATTGTTGGACCCACCGCAGCCCTGTAAAGACAGAGAAACGCGTTTGCCATCAGTATTACCGCTACCCAAAGATAAAACGTGCTCATCTGAGTTTCCTCATCTCCACGGGACCCTCGCGGAAAAGCCAGGCTACCATTCTCTCGAGCCTGCCCTCCAAAAGCCCCTCCTCGTGCTCCGCCGCAAGACAATGCACGTAGAATCGAGAACCAGCTATTTCGAGCGTCACGGTGCCGGGCGTCAATGTTATGGAGTTTGCAAGAACTGTTTTCGCGATATCAGACTCAAGAACCGAATCAAAAGCGGTGATTCTCGGGCTTATGGGAAGAGATGGCGAAAAGACTCTCATCAACACATCCACGTTGGCTTTTATTATTTCCCAGAAAATGAGCACGGCAAAAACCGGAAATCTTAACGCCACGCTCACATTAAGTTTCGGGTCGAGCCTTCCGCCAGTCAAATAGTAGGAAACCGCGGCGAATATCAGCGCGACCACGACACCAAAAACAATGTGGTGCCAGTTTGTCTTTTCCGTAAAGACGAACCAGAAGAACAGAAGGATAAGGCTGAGCGGTGTGATTTCTCTGATAAATTTTAGCCTGCCTTTAAGATTCATTGCGTAACCCCAAACTCCAAAAAGCCGAGGCACCGATTCGCGGATAAGTTTATTTACACGCGTTTAAGAATGTCAATATGACTGAATCATTAAGCGGCTAGAAATAATTGTCCAAGTGAAGAGTGTGGAAAGAAACGCGGAGAAGTCTTGAATGGAACTTCGAAGAAATCTATTCTAAAATCGTTTTGCTGATCGGTAAATTAATTTCCGAAAGAGCTTAGAGAAGCGGAGGCTCTCCATGTGGTGGCGCTATGTGATATTCAGAGTTCCTTTCGCTATACTTGCGAAAACCAAGAAATACAACCTGAAGGTTAATGGCGTTGAGAACGTTCCAGAGTACGGTCCCTTCATAGTGGTCGCGAATCACCAAACCAGCGCCGATATCGTCGCGATAGCGCTTGCCCTAAAGCCAGCGCTTAAGCACTGCCAAATGTGGCCTTGGGCGAAGGTAGAGATAAGGGAAGGCAAAGAAGGTATTTTGGGCAAACTCCTCTGGAAAATATTCGGCGTGATACCAATCGACAGAGAGTCTGCTCATTCTGAGGACGCCGTAAAACCGAGTCTTAAGCGCCTCCAGAAAGGCGAGATCGTCTGCGTGTTTCCAGAGGGCACCAGACGCAAACATCGCCAGCTCGGGCATTTTAAGTATGGTGTGGCGAATCTCGCGCGGGCTGCTCCCGCTCCTCTTCTGCCAGTCGCCGTGTACAAGCGTGAAGAAGACGGAGGTATTCAGGTTAATATCGGGAAACTGTTCTTCATGCCGCCCAAAAGGAAGCGGTATGAAACGCTTGAGGCAATCGAGGAAAAACTCGACGAGAGAGTTAGCCATCAAATAGACGCGCTCAAGCAATGGAGCGCGGAACTCCCGAAAGACAAAAAGGGAATGAAAATGATTGCGAGCATGATAAACATGATTGCGGACCGTCTCTCTAAACAGGAAGTGAGTTTCGACAAATTCTGCCGTATGGCTGAAGAGGAAGACAACGAGTATATCCGCAATAAAGTTTTCGAGCTTCTTCCCGAAGGCTGGAAAAAGACGGAAGTGCCGAAAGAAGAGACCTAAAAGCGCCGAATTGCATAATTTGAGAAGTAGCGCAAGGGTTTTCTTCTTATTTTTAGAGATGCGCTGAAATAAGGAGGCCCCAAGCGTGTAAGACGAATCTTTGGGATTTTGGAGAGTAAAAGTGATATGCGCCTGCTAATTGAGTGGATAATACGATATTATTTTCCCTACTTAATTCTTTCATTTGATAAGCAGATTAATGAAGCGTGTTAGGTTTTGACATGGAGGATGAGAATGGGAGAACTCCACGACGCTGCCGCGGCAAACGACATTAGAAGAATGAAGGAAATTCTCGAAGAAAGCCCGGAAGCTATTGATTCTCACTTCGACTATTACGGCAGGACCCCTCTGCATTACGCGGTTCTTCACGGGCATGAGAAGATATTTGAGTTTCTTCTCGAAAAAGGAGCGGACGCAAATGCCAGGGATGAAGAGGGAGCAACTCCTCTGCACTATGCAGCGTACTACAACCGTGCGAATTTCATACCCAGACTATGCGACAAAGGAGCCGATCCCAATGCGAAGGACGAGGACGGGTCAGCGCCGCTTCACTTTGCCGCAACGGAAGGTCACGCAGAGGTTATCAACGCTTTGATTGCGCTCGGCGCTGACGTAAATGCCCGCGACAACTCCGGTTCAACCCCACTCCACCGCGCCGCTTTCTACGGTAGGCATGAGGCTGCGGAAGCACTCCTCAAAGGCGGCGCAGATGTGAACGCTCTGGACGAGGACGGACGTACTCCGCTTAGGCTCGTCGCCTCAAGAGGTCAGACAAGACTGATGGACTACTTCCCCGAAATCATAGAGCTTTTGGAAAAGTACGGCGGGCATGAGTGAGGAGGCGCGATAATCCATTCAATGGATTTCCGGGGTTCTCTCATCATTTGTGAAAGCATCCTTATTACGGCTTTCTCATCACATCCCCATCTTTTTATGTTGTCCTTAATTTCCAAAATGTAGTCGAAGGGCATACTTACAAGGATGTCTTCCTCGGAGAAGCCAGCAAGATTTCTCTAAACCGAATCAGGGACACAGATGCATGGTTTATGAGTGACCAGCGGATTTGTTACGACCCCCTGACATGTTGCAAGAACGCGCATTTCCATTTTGAATCCACCGTCACAAAAGGAAAGAACACCCATAACATCATGGAAACGCTTCGGATTCAATCTCAAGGCGACAAGTGTTGGGGGGGCAAGACAGGCGGCAAGCGGTTTCATTACAAGATTATCCGCCTGGGCGGGGAGGGGACGCGGAACACTTCTAAACCACTTCCTGGTCTCATCGCTGTCCGCAAACAGATTCTCTATTAGCGTAAGGAAGGGGACTGTTAACTCTTCTATGTCCAAAAAACCGAGCCAGTGCGCGCCGCCCATGCATTCAATACTCTGCCTCGTCAGGTTTACCACCTCGCCCGAAAACGCGTGCTTCAATGCCACGCACACATACCTGCATCGCTTTGAGCCAACAGGGTCTAAAGCATCAGAATAATAAACGCCAACGGGCGGGTATAGGAGATTATGACCTTTTTCGAGAACAGATGAAATTTCCTTCATAACCTCTGCCAAATTTTCGCGCTAAATTTCGTTATATTGTTGAAAGGATTGTTTATGGCTTAAGAAAAAGCGCAATCATACCCCTGAGCATCCCCCACCCGTTTTCACTGGACTGCCCAAAAACTAGTTGCGTATCTAATCTATAATTCCATGACGAACATAAAAATTTCTTATTCGTCCATCTTTTAAGAGAGGACAATGCGCTTGAAGGAGATTTACATCGGTGTAGTTATTACCCTCAATCACGGTAATCCCATCATCCTCCACTGCAACATCCCATCCAACATATTTAAGATATGGGAGACTCTTAGCGAGATTCAATATTTCTTTCTTCCTTTCTTTCCAGTTAGGTATTTCCACCCCTTCTATTGGCGAACCAGTATCTGGATGGACACGCATTTTTTTATAAACGCCGCTTCCAAAATAAGAAAGCGGCGTGCCTATCATTCCATTATCCAAATCTACAAGCGCGGTAATACCGCCCCGCCTCCAGTTATCAACAGGGAAAGAGGCTCGCGTTCCAAACTTATGGACGGCGAACGCGATGAAGGGTTCGCCAGATTCATCGAGCATGGTCAGGAAACGAACGGTATTCGCTACTTCCGGGAATATCTTTTCCGCATAGTTGCCCTGTCTGGCGTATTCGGTAATGATGAATGAATCAAGTCCCCGCAAGAACTGCTTGAATTCCCCTATGCTTTTTCTCTGCCTGTTAACCAGAACACCATCCCCCCAAAACTTAAGAATATATACATTTTCTCCACCACCTGACCGCACTGGTTTGACCACAAGCAACTCGTTATCCTTTAAAAACGAAACGAGGTCGTCCACAGAGGAAACAGGCGAACTTCCAAGGAAAGGGGAAATTACTCCTTCATTTATGAACGCGTAAGTCTTAGGGACTCTCGCTTTGCTCCCCACAACAGAATCAAAAAGCAACTTATTGTTCAAAACTATTGAATAGTCTCCGTTTATCAGGCGAGTCTTGAACCGCTTGATGTCGGGAAGATAATTGGCGGGATCGTTTCTGTCCAGCTGACAAATGTAGAAAGAATCGCTCGTGAACCCTTTCAGCCACATGACAGGTGCGTAGCGCCAGGGCATTCGGCGCGGCGATGTTCTTTCCTTTTGTATGAAATCGGATAACATCATGAGCCTGTTCCGGACATTACGCATCAAAAAATCAACCCTGTTGAAAATATCACCAGGCATTAAAATCTCTCACCCCCAAAAAGTGAGGAAATGGGCAAAAAACATGCAAGTATGCGTATCGCCGGGATATCGCGGCCTGGATAGCATTAACTCAAAGTCCGGTTTGTCTCTTGTCGGATACCCTACCGTTTTGAAAGATAACGGTGGCGTTCCCGTAGATTTTTTCTTCCCCCACCCAGCCGTAGATGATTGTGTAGTCAGCCCCCCCGGGAGTTCCGTAGCCGGAAATTACCCTTCCTGGACCCCCAATTATTTTCACGACCTCATCGTAAGACATGCCTTCCTTGATTCGCCTAAACTCCTCAAGAGTTATTCCTTCAGGATTTCTCTGGTATTTGGGCTGAACCTCGGAAGGAGATGATGGAACAGGAGCCTTCCCCGGACTGATCTTCTGCCGCTGCTCGCCGGTCACCAGAAAGACAAAAATGATTGCGCCTGCAATCACCGCGAGAATTACCGCCCCCACAAGAACCCATTTACCCCTCCACCCGGATTTGGTCGGTCTCCTGGTCTTTGAAATGCCTTTGGGAACCGGAGCTTTTCCTGACTCAAGCCGCTGTGCTTGCGGTCTTGCCGCTCTGGGCGTTTCATCATAAGATTCTTCCACCACTCCAGCTTCAGGACGCATAACAACTCTCGGGGCAACAACTTGGTCCTCCTGAGCAGTTTGCGTGATCTCGGCCAGGTCAGCGTCTGAAAGAAGGAATCTCTTGCCGAGCCTTTTTGAGCTCACAAGATACTTGTAATGAGGCTTTTGTGGATGTGGCGAGATGGCTTCCACCTCAACTTCCTCGCCCTGTTCGAAAGCTACCCTTCCCTCGACTGTAATCTGTTTATTTATCCTGCACCTTGTGCCCCGAGAAATCATCTATCTCACCTCTTCAAAGGTAACCTCTCAGTCTCTTAACTCACACACTCTAGCTTATTATATCTTCTTGAAAAGCCCGATCATCCTGACAAACATGTTCGCACGATTCGGCATGCACAACCGATTTGCTAACGTCAGGCGGAAAGCACTTCGATGACCGCACTTAAGGAAGGTATTCTCCCCGCTCCTATTGTTTGTTTTAGACCCGAATCCCGGCAAGTTGGACCGCGTACTCTTCAAGGTCAAAAGAATTAACCTCGCAAACTCTCTCATAGGTTTCACGGTCTAAACCTTCTATTCCACAAATGGCACCGGAAAGGAGTCCCGCCATTCCGGCTATCGTATCCGAGTCCCTTCCGAAATTGGCGCCACCGATGACAGCTTTCATTGGATTCGCCTCAGCTATCTTGAACATTGCAGTAGCAATGGATATAGTCTCAAGAGCGTCTATGGTGACAGGGCGAAGGCAATGGCTGTAGAGTTCTGCCCTCACGTCAAACACGTCTTCGTATTTCTGCGCGATATAAAGCGCCTTGTCGATAGCGGACCTTAGTTTGTATGAAGAGTACCGCCTCAAAGTGTCTATGGTACCGTCAACATCGGCGCCCTCCGTTAAAGCGTAAGAAATAGCGGCCGCCCACGCGCCGGCGGCTTTCCGAGCTTCTCCCGCCACGACAGCCCTTGACACCTCGAGCGCCGCCGCCGCCGCTTCCCCAGGTCTTCCCCTGTATATTATCCCGACAGGGGAAATCATCATGGCAGCCTCATTGCCCACGAAAATCGATGAAGGATTCAGGTAACCGGTGAGAGTGCCTGGAATTCCGAGTCTCCCCAACCAGGCGACAAGGTGCTCCCCTATCCAAAACCCCTCATCGCGTTTGAAAGATTTCAGAAATTTCTTCCAGCCGAACTCCGGGTGATGCTTCCAGGCTTGAATCAATTCATCCGAGGTTATCATCCTGCCGTGCCCAATAATTACGTCAGCAAGGGCAAGCGTGAGCCTTGTGTCATCCGTCACAGCACCGGGTTTATCGCCCACAAGCGAAGTGACCCTCCCGAATTTGCGTTCGATGCGCCTGTAATTGAAAAGAAGTTCGGTGGGTCTGCCCATCGCATCGCCAATGGCAAGACCCGCCAGGCATCCGAGGATCTTGTGATTTACCTGAACCATTTCGCCTCACCCTTAAAGCAGTTTGTTTTGTGCATACAGCAAAACCAAATCTTAGGTGTCCTTACGAAGACTCTTCCTTAGAAGTCCCATCAAAGCATTTTACATTTATGCGGCAGACTTATTTAATCCGAGGAGATAAATACCATATAAAAACCGCGGGGAATTCAATCCTCGGTCATCACTATTACCGGGGTTCTATTCATCTCACCCGTGATAACGTCGCTGCTGAAAAATTTGAAAGACGGTGTTGTGATATCATCGAGCAGGCTGCAATCAGGGTAGGATTTCAAAGAGTCGCGGTTTATTGAAAAACCCGAAAAGAGCTTTACGAATTGCCGCCTTGGTTAACTTAGTTAGATAAGCCCGCTTATGCTATTGAAAGCGGAAACTACGCGCCTTTGACGCATTCAGGAGGTAAGATATGGGCTATTTCGGTTCCGAGAAGGAAATAAGGTTTGAGGGAAGGGTATTCCCAGAAAAGGGAATGCCTGAGGAAGAGGTGATGTCCGCACTTGGCAAATTCGAGTCCATTGATAGGCAAGCGGTACCTTATCACTCCATAGTTCATGGAATCCAATTAATGGAGGAAATGGACGCAAGCCGCATAGCGAGAAAAGCAAATTATATGTTCGTGAAGAACAATCTACTTTATAAGGAGCTTCAACCTGGTACGGAGCGCATGTTTTTAGAAGTAAAGCAAATGATCAAAGAAATGCTCGGGTATCCAGATGGTGTGCGTATCAGGCTCACTTCCGGCGGCTCTGAAAGCAACTACTGCGGCATAAACGCGGCATACCAGTGGTTTAGAAAAGAAAACCCGAAAGCTCGCGACCCCGAAATCGTCGTTCCTTATTCTATCCACGGCTCTGTGTCCAAGTGGTGCCACTACACGGGTATCAAGATAAAGCGGATTCCATTAAGGGATGATTACAGGGCTGATGTCTCCGCCATGGAGAAAACGATAACCAAAAAAACTTTCTTAATCGCTGGTTCAGCCCCCTGCTGGCCCTACGGTCTATATGACGACATAGAGGCTTTAGGATCTCTCGCCGAGAAATACGGAATATGGCTGCACGTTGACGCCTGCCTCGGTGGATTTTTCGCCCCTTTTGCTGAACAGGCAGGTCACAAACTTCCTCCCTGGGATTTCCGCATTCCTGGAGTCCGAAGCATCTCCGCAGACCTTCATAAGTACGGGTTTTCCTGCAAGCCGTTATCGAGCATCGCTTTCAGATCCAGGGAATGGGAGAAATTCCACGAATACACGGCGGCGGATTGGCCGGATGGACCTTATTCGACCGAGGCTCTGGCGGGGACGAGCACGGCGGGTTCGGTGGCATCAGCCTGGGCCGTGATGAAATACCTCGGAAGGGAAGGATATGTAAAGCTTGCTAAAAGAAGCCTCGAGGTAAAAAGACGCTATGCCGAGGGAATCAACTCAATTGAAGGGTGCAAGGTATGGGAAAATGATCTCGCTCCGCTGGTGTTCCAACTTCCCGAGGGAATTGATATTTTCGCGGTAATTGGAGGACTTTTCGAGCGGAAAGTTTATTGCCTACCTGGATTTCAACCCCCGCTTCTGAAAGTACAGGTTGACCCGATATCCGATGAGACGGTTGACAGGTTCGTTGAGGCGCTCAGGGAGGTGGTCCCTCTGGTGCGGGACGGAAAGATTACAATCGAAAGCGTGAGGAAATACCTGTGAAATCAAGTCGGACGTCCAGATATTTGACAGCGCTTTCAATTTTTGCCAAAGGGACGAGGGGGTCAAAACATAGTCAGGGAATTTGTGAGAATGCCCATATATACGGGCCGTCAAAACGACATAAACTTTCGAGAGTGGAGGCGGTATGAAGTTATCCCTATTGCTTGCCGTACTGGGTTTGAAACTTGGATTTCAATCCCTTTTTAGCAGGGGCTTTCGACAAGAGCATAAGGACAAGGAATTCACGCTTGTCATCCGCTCAGAAAAAGAAGGCACCGCTCATACTTATTACGTGAGAAAGGGATTTGTCCTTTCGCGTCCCGGGGCGTGCAATAAGCCTGATACTGAACTGCTCTGGTGCGACGCTGATACCGCGGTAAGAACAATGCTTTCAGAAAATGAACTGGACATTTACTCGACAATAGGCTCAGGTAAGCTAAAAATAAAAGGAAATTTCGCAAACGCTTTGTCTTTCGTGAATATGGCGGGGTAAGCAGGTGAGTTTCGCAAAAGCAAATTTGCCTACCTTTAATCCGAGAAATGACAAACACGTATAGTTCATGTTCATCATCCCTGAACGAGGAAGCAGTCAACTCCGATTTCCCCACAAGACTCCCAGATTTCAAAAAATAGGTTATAGGAGCCTTTCATGGGCTTTCTAAAGAGAGGCAGAAAGCTGTCCTATTTGCGCATTGATAGCGGAATTGACCGGGACAGATGACTACAACGCTTTGCGGTAAAGCTTTTGAGCATCCTCGAGGCTTACCTCTCGCGGGTTGTTTGACATGACTTGAACATCCTCCAACGCTGATGCCGCCATCCCTGGTATGTCTTTCTCTTCAACCCCGAACTCTGAAAGACGGACAGGCAAACCGATACCCGAAATCAGTTCCCTGATGGCTTTAATCAGCTTGCGAGCACCATAATCCGGGTCTTTCCCTTCTACTTCCACACCCAGTAAGCCGGTAACCCCCATAAATCGAGCAGGATCCGCTTCTATGTTGAACTCCACGACGTGGGGGAGCATTATCGCATTGGCGATTCCGTGCGGGATATCGAACCTGGCGCCGGCTACATGCGCGAGAGCGTGAACGGCGGTCACGCCGGCGTTGCCAAAAGCCTTTCCGGCAAGCATGCTGGCAAAGAGCATTCTATCCCGCGCTTGAAGGTCATCCCCGTTTTCGCAGACCGACCTTAGGTTTTCCCCAATAAGCCTTAGGGCTTCAGCAGCGCATATGTCAGTCATCGGATTCCTTCTTTTCGCTGTATAAGCCTCAAGCGCATGCGTGAGTGCGTCCACACCCGAGTAGGCGGTCGGGTTCGCAGGAAGGCTTAGGGTTAGCTCCGAATCCAGTATCGCAACATCGGGATATATATAAGTGCTTGTAATCACCTTCTTAACACCATTTACCCTGTCCACCAGAACGGCCACAGGGGTCATCTCCGTTCCCGTGCCCGCCGTAGTTGGTACCAAGATGCACCTAATCCCTGGACCTGGCACATTGTCGATTCCAAGAATAGATTCAAGCGCAACATCGCTTCCCGCAAGCACCGATACGACTTTGGCTATGTCAAGGCTTGAGCCCCCGCCGATCCCAACAACCAGGTCTGCGTCAAGCCGTTTAGCCCGTCCGGCAACCCTTTCCGCCGTATCGAGCGAGGGTTCCGGCTCAACGTCAGAGACAATCTCACATTTAGCCCCAGCAGACTCTATCAACTGCGCCGCTCTTTCAGCATAGCCAACCCGCTTCACATTAGGTCCAACGACCACCAGACACTTTGAGCAAGACGCCTTAGAGACTTCAACAGGTAATACATTCAAAGCGCCCGGACCAAACCACATTTTCGGTGTCGTCTGGTAGAAATACATTTTCCGCCTCCTTGCTCTAAACTGGATTTTGGAAGACCCCCAGATTTAGGCTATCACATGCTTCATACTGGGGGAAATTTCACGCACTTATTCCCGTGTTACCTTGGCAGGCGGAGTGAAAAGAGACCAAAGGGGTTTGAGAATACAGGAAGCGTTCAACTCAAAAACATTATGATTGAGGCGCGATTTTCTCTCTTGAATAAATACCGAAAGTCGTTACAAATCTGGAGCGGGAGACGGGGGTCGAACCCGCGACCTAGAGCTTGGAAGGCTCTCGCTCTGCCAACTGAGCTACTCCCGCTTGAGATATCCGACATATATTTAATCACCTCCAGCGGCGACTCTCAATATCCGTTCCCTGAAAAATGGTAGAATCAGGCGCACGACAAGTAAGAGTCAATGCATCTCAGAGTAGTGACATATCACACGTTAAACATGGGTTCACTCAAGTACGCGGGCTCCGAGACCAGTATCTGGACTGTAGGCGCTGTCTTTGTACAAGAAACTTGAGACTCAAGGTGAGTTAGCCTAAACGGGTGGGTGGCGGGTTCTCGGGGCTTGTCAGTGAATAAAACACACTCAAGACTGGACCAGGAGGGCAATTGACGGCGAGAGACGCATCTGACCCGCAGCGCCACTACTGGAACTCAGAGGCCGGGCAGCTTATGGAATCGCTCGGCTCCAGTGACCATGGTTTGACAACTGAGGAAGCACTCAAGAGGCTGGGGCAGTACGGAGAGAACACGGTTCGCGCCTCTATGAAAAAGAGCACCATCTCGTTGCTGCTCGGTCAGTTCAAAAGCCCCATAATACTCATACTCATCGCTGCGGCGGTAGTATCGCTATTCGTAGGTGACAGAACCGACGCTACGATAATCCTCGTCATCGTACTTTTCAGCGGGCTCCTCGGCTTCTGGCAGGAAAAGGGCGCACAAGGCGCGGTAGCGAGGCTTCTCGAGGTAGTGAAAGTCAGATCTGTGGTCGTAAGGGACAGGCACGAGGGAGAAGTGCCAGTCGAGGAAGTTGTGCCAGGAGACATCATCCGGGTTTCGGCTGGTTCGGTCGTGCCAGCCGACTCACGCATCCTCTACTCCAAACACCTCTACGTTGATGAGGCTATGCTCACGGGCGAGACATTCCCAGTGGAGAAGGAAACAGGCGTAGTGATGGAGGATGCGCCTCTGGCGGAGAGGACCAACGTGCTCTTCATGGGGACACACGTGGTGAGCGGAGAGGGGACTGCCCTGGCGGTGCGCACCGGTCTGACCACGGAATTCGGTAAGATATCACTGAGGCTCAAGGAAAGACCGGAGGAGACGGAGTTCGAGCGGGGGATACGGCGGTTTGGCTACTTCCTCGTCGAGATAACGCTCCTATTGGTCATCGTCATCTTCGCAGTCAACATCTACCTGAAGAAGCCCCCGCTGGATTCGTTCCTTTTTTCGCTGGCGCTCGCGGTAGGCCTGACACCTCAGCTTCTTCCAGCGATAATCACTATCAACCTCTCCAAGGGCGCAAAGACGATGGCGAACCGAAAGGTGATAGTAAAGAGGCTCGCTTCCATCGAGAACCTCGGTAGCATGGATGTATTCTGTTGTGACAAGACGGGGACGCTTACCGAGGGCAAAGTCAGCTTGCGGTCAGCCGAGGACATCGAGGGAAACGAGAGCGCAAGAGTCAAGCTCCTCGCTTCGCTTAACTCCGTGTTCCAGACGGGTTTCGTCAACCCCATAGACGAAGCGATTCGGGAGAGCAGCACTGAAGTCTCCGGCTATGAGAAGCTCGACGAGGTCCCCTACGATTTCAAACGCAGGCGACTCACTGTTGCTGTTCGGAACGGCGACGGCGCATTCCTCATCACAAAGGGCGCGACTGACAGGGTTCTTGAGGTGTGCGAGAGCGTGGAAAAACCCGGGGGGAGCGTCGACGACCTGGCGGGGTATCGGGACGCGATAATCCGACGCTACGAGGAGCTTGGACAGCAGGGAATAAGGACGCTGGGGGTCGCTTACAAGGAGATAGATTCAGGACTCCCTGTCACACAGGCTGACGAGCGGGGTCTTGTATTCCTCGGCATAATCACTTTGTTCGACCCGCCCAAGGCTGGTATCGAAAAGACCTTGAAGGAACTCGCGAGACTTGGAATATCGCTCAAGATAATCACCGGCGACAACAGGCTTGTGGCAGAAAGCGTAGGTCGGCAAGTAGGTCTTCAAAGATTTGACGTACTGACAGGGTCCGAGATCAACTCGATGAGCGATGCGGCGCTCTCAAGGCACTCTGCTGATATAAACATCTTCGCCGAGGTGGAACCGAGCCAGAAGGAACGGATTGTCAGGTCTCTCATCAAAGCAGGACATACTGTAGGCTATATGGGCGACGGCATCAACGACGCCCCCGCCCTTCATGCTGCAGATGTCTCCCTGTCGGTCGACACTGCGGTTGATGTGGCAAAGGAAGCAGCGGATTTCGTACTGCTCGAGAAGGACCTTTGGGTGCTCGCTGACGGCGTGCGCGAGGGGCGGGCCACATTCGCCAATACAATGAAGTACGTCTTCATGGCAACCAGCGCGAATTTCGGGAACATGTTTAGCATGGCAGGCGCGTCTCTGTTTTTGAAGTTCCTCCCCCTCCTGCCCGGGCAGGTCCTTCTTACCAACCTGCTCACCGACCTGCCCGAGATGACGATCGCCACTGATTCCGTGGACCTTGGGATGATAGAGAAACCTCGCCGCATGGAAATATCGTTCATCCGGAAGTTCATGCTCGCGTTTGGGCTCCTCAGTTCGGTCTTCGACTACGCCACCTTCGCTGTGCTGCTGTGGGTCCTCAACGCAAACGTGATTCACTTCCGTACCGGCTGGTTCTTGGAGTCTGTGGTGTCTGCGTCGATGATCGTGCTCGTCATAAGAACAAGGCAATCGTTTTTCAAGAGCATGCCGAGCAGGTACCTCCTGGGCATGACCATCCTGGTCGCGGCTGTGACGATAGCCATCCCATACACGCCCCTCGCCGGTCTTCTCGGGTTCAAGCCCGTTCCGGCTTTATTCCACGCACTCCTGTTCGGGATACTCGTCAGCTACGTCGCAGCGGCAGAGATCACGAAGAAGCTCTTCTACAAATGGGTAAATTAGGAGATAAACAATGCCGAAATGCAGCAGCTTTTCCGTATGCGCTGTCTGAAGGTCAAGCGACACCAGAGCCGACGGGACGAGGTCAAACAACTTATTTTTCGACGGTAATATTAGCCGACCTTACATCGCCTCATTCGATAAGGCGAGAAAGAGAACAATCAGAGTGAATAGCACTAAAATATATGATGTGTAGTCATGAAAGGGGATCATGAGATTACCTTTGTCAATGATCAGACAATGAGGATAAGAACTTGGATAAAACGAAAGGAGAAAAATGAAAATACTTGCCATCAATGGAAGCCCGCGGGCAGAAGAAGGTTTTACGAATATTGTTGTGAAGCGCTTTCTAAAGGGTGCGCAGAATGCCGGAGGGGAAACTGAGGTAATCTACCCCGCGAAAATGAAAATAGCTCCATGCGTCGGCTGTCTGAAATGCTGGCTCGAGACCCCTGGCGTATGCCGCCACAATGACGACATGCCTGAAATCTTCAAGCGGATGAAAGAAGCTGACGTATATGTTTTTGCAAGCCCGGTCTACGTTGACAGCATGACCAGCCAGATGAAAAAAATGTTTGACCGATTCATGTCAATAAGCGAACCTTTCTTTGAGTTCGAGGGAACCAGAAGCTATCACCCGAGGGTTGCGGACCGTGATCTCAAAGCGGTAACCATTTCCACCTGCGGGTTCCCTGAAAGAGAGCACTTCGAGGCGATAAGTCTTACGTTTAGAAGGATTTGTGAAAACATACGGGCGCGCTTGCTCGGAGAATTTTACTTTCCAGCAAGCAGTCTGCTCGCTTCAAAACCGGAAAAACTTGAGCCTCAGCTATCCGCCGTTGAAAAAGCGGGTGGAGAGATCGTGGAAAAAGGAATTATTCTCGAAGAAACAATCTCCGAGGCTAACAGGGAGTATGTTGATGATTACAGGGCTTTCTGCGAGGAAATGAACGAGTTCTTTCACAAAGTGAGAAGAAAAAGGGGTCTTGAGTAGGAAAGACCGCGGAAAGCGGGTAAGCGTCGGCTTGGTCCTAATGGAGGGGGAAATGGAAAACAAGAAAGTCAGAGTGGGAGACATTGACATATGCTACCGCATGATAGGTGAGGGCTTTCCTCTGGTAATGATAATGGGACTCACCGCCAACATGGACTGGTGGGACCCTCAACTAGTGGAGGCGCTATCGAAAAAATACCGCCTGATACTCTTCGACAACCGGGGTGCCGGAAGAACACAGGCTCCTCCGGGCGATTTTTCCATTAAACAGTTCGCCGATGACACGGCGGGTTTAATGGATGCGTTAAATGTGGAGCGCGCTCATGTGCTGGGAGTTTCAATGGGTGGAATGATTGCCCAGGAACTTGTCTTGAACTACCCCGAGAAAGTGGAGAAGCTAATACTGTGCTGTACCTTCTCAGGCGGGGATAAAACGGTTTACGCTTCAAGGGAAGTGCTTCAGAAAATGACAGACCTTTCGGGCACATTAGAGGAGAGGGTCAAAAGATTTTCCAGTTTACTTTTCCCGGAAGACTGGCTCCTTGAGCACCCTGATTATCTTGATGATTTCCTCAGGCGATACATGATTGCCCCCATAACCGATGAGAACGCGGCGAGGCAATTCATGGCAACCGTTACGTTTAATACCTGTGACCGCCTGCCGCAAATATCTTGTCCGACGCTCGTGGCAACCGGCAGCAAAGACGTCCTGATTCCCCCTGAAAACTCGAGAATTATAGCCGAGAGGATCCCAGGAGCAAAACTCGTAGAGTTTGTAGGGGCTGGGCATGGATTTATAAACCAGTGCAGAGAAGAATTTCTCAAGACTCTTTTCGATTTTCTCGGATGAGCGCCAGGGAAAAATCCGTCTTTATAAATCCAAGTGCGCTCACTTGATTACAGAGACGCAGCCCTCGTCAAATTCATGCGCTCTTTCCTCTGTAATGCTTATGGCGCCTTCTCTTATGTCGAATATGCCGTCGAAGAAATCAACGATCCAGCCCACCGCTTTGTTTGAGAAAACAAGACCCCAGTGCCCTAAGGGCCAGTTGACAACCTTGTTATAGCCGCATGTCAGTATGGCCGAATCCTTAGGCACCACTATCTCGTCGAACCTGCTTATTATCGAAAGACATTTTATGTTGCGACATCTTGCAGGATCGCTGTTCAATTCCCTCATGAAATCGCTGTTGGGAAGCAGCTGCCGACCCGCTTTAGTGAAGAAGCCCAGCGCCGCGATGTAAACGCCTTTATGGGGCGTGCCGAGGTAAACCGCTCTGTGCACGTATTTCCATCCACCAAGTTTTTGAAGGTAATACCTCGTTATTATCCCGCCTAAGCTATGGCCGACGATATTCACCTTCTCGGCGCCGAATTTCGCCAGCACTCTTTGTACCTCAACAGCGAGAATCGCAGACGATTTGGGTATGTCTCCCAGTTGCAGGTTGGGAAGCTTTGCCTCGTGAACGTCAAAGCCCTCTATCTCGAGCCTGCTCCTGAAATAAAGACCGTGCAGCGGAGGAGCCCCGTATCCAGGAACGTAGATGATGGGGTAGCGCCTCAGCGACGCTCTCTGGCGTTCTTTCCAGGATAGATTTATCTGGTCGTCGGTTATGTTTTCCCTTTTCCCACCGTTTCCGTTACCGCCTGCATCCAGGTCGTTATTTTCTATGCTACGCACTTCGTATTTCCCTGCGATATCCACTCGATCTATATTCACTCACTCCTTTTAGAGCATGACTGAACCAACTAAACGGGGTCTTTAGCGAAATCAAACGCTTTCTCCCCGGTGAGAAAACGCTCAAGATCCTCACCGTTATATAATTTTATAACGATTCTTCTTATCCTTCCGGCTATGCGGTCTATCAAAGCTTTTGTGGGCTGTTCGTCGAAGTAAGGAGAAAGGTCAATAGGTCTTCCAATCCTGCATGTTATGCCTCTGTAAGTTATGAACCTTATTCCTTGGTCGGCGTGGGGAAGTTTGACGTAAGACTTCACCAGGAAACCCGGGATCTTCGGGAGTTCCCTCTCCTCTTCGGCAAGGACCGCGCAAGGAATCACTGGCACTCTTTCCTCAAGGGCAAGTTTGACAAATCCCGTCTTAAACGCGGCTATCTTCGTGACCCTGTGGGGATTGAAGAATGACTGTACTCCCTCCGGAAAAATTCCAACCAGTTCGCCTCTTCTTAAAAGTTCTTTCGCTTTCGATATGTTCTTGTCGCTTTCCTCACCCCCGTAAATCGAAAGAGGAAAAGCACCAGCCCAGGAGTAAAGCTGCTTTACGATGGGCATCTTGAAGGAGTATGCAGCTGCCGCGAAATTCACGAATCTATCGATGGAGTATCCGACCACAATCGGGTCAAGAAGAGAACGGTGGTTGGACACAACAAGCGCCGCTCCCTCCTGCGGAACATTATCCTTACCCTCGGTCTTGATCCCGTAATGCCACTCAGCAATGGGACCGACGACGAGTCTTGCGAACTCGTAAAACAGCATGTTATTGATTTCCATCCCGAACCTCCGGCACCGCTTTCCGACAGAATGAATTCAAAATGGTCGGGGTGGGCGGATTCGAACCGCCGACCTCGTGCTCCCAAAGCACGCGCGCTAACCTGGCTGCGCTACACCCCGCCATGCTTGGGACTCGCCACTAAGGCGACCGCTCAATGACATTTTAGCAGGATTCTTCAATATTAATATCCCGTTTAGGGTTAAGTGAGCCGCTGGCATAGGGAAATACAAATTTCTCTGGATAGGGTTTTCCAAAAGCTCTATTTGAAGCGTAACATTGGGGAAGGGGACAAACACTGAATAGCGCCGTTGGTTATGGCATCAGTTTTGTGAAATTCAAGGTTTAGTCTTTCGCTCTTTCAATCACAAGCCATCTACCGCCACGCCTTCGCAGCGTATAGACCCATTTTTCTTTGACCTGCGAAAGAGTTGTAACCGCCCTGTTTTCGGCGTCGTAGTATATGTAGTCCCAGTTCTCGCTCGTCCTTACGGTCATAACGTTTTCAGCAAGAGCCTTAAACTCGACAAACTTACGGTTATTGAGTGAGGACGCCTTTCTCTGAAGCCTCCCCGAAAGCGTCAAGAACTCCTCTGTTATCTCTTTGAGCGCATCACCGTCGACAATCGGTGTCACGTATTCAAGATTCATTGAATGAAGGGCTTGCGCTCTTCGGCTGTAAAATTCCTCGAGTGCGCTTTTCAGTTCGCCCACTTTCTCTGAGGTTGGTTTCAGCGTTATATCCACACGCCCCGGGGCAGAGAATTCCTTTGTTACGGTTTTCATACCCGGCATTTCAACCTTTACCTCATGATAACCCTCAGGAAGGTAATCAATCTTAAGACAGGAGCGTTTTCTTGAGAGGTTTGCCCTTAAGCTTCCGTCATCCCCTCCCCCAAAAATCCAGTAGATGCCTAAAGCCGTGTTGGCTATATTGGACCAAAGCTCCTTTCCGCTAGTCGTCACCCTGTCAACGGAATTCAAGATTTCAGCCCAGGTCACCCCAGATGCGCCCAATTTGTTTAAAGTCCTCTCGGTGCCTTCCGCTATGCTGCTGAACGACTGAAGGATATACTTCGCCTCGCCCAGCAGCCATTCAAACGTTTTCATGAGTTTTTTCGTATATTCGACCACATCGTCAAGGTCTTTGGGGAATTTACGCAGGCTCAATGCCTCTTTGAACAGCTCCTCCTCCTGCGTCCTACCCGCATACATTCCGTCAATGTAAACGCTTGCGCCTAAAGGACTTGCCACAATTCTCACTGGTTCCTTCGCAAGTCTTACCCTGTACCTTTTCACTGGCCAGATACCACCCGTGTCAACAACGTTCAGGTTAACATCATGCCTGTCTTCCTCAAACACCAAAGTCGCCGTATATCCTGGCTCGCCCGTATCCTCCTCAATCATGAGGCGCCCGAAAAATCTGTTTTCCGAGCGCCTCGGTCGGACTCTGAAATCGGTAAGATCGCCGAGTTTCTGTCTTTGAAATCGCTGCCACCTCTCAAAGTACTCGTAAGTACCAAATCTACTCTCATTCTCAAGCGCCAGATTGTAAGCCGAGCGATAGTCTCCGTTTTTGAGGGAACTCAGATACCGGCGCACGCACCCTTCCGGGCTGTAAATAGAGGCAAGAGCGATAAGAGCGATAACAATCGCCACAACGGTAAGAAGGGCGATAGGAATACCGATCATGAGTCTTTTCGGGACCCGAGACATCCTCTCGCCAAGCTTGATTGCCCAGGGCTCGAGCTTCTCCCTGGCAGCAGCCATCCTTGTTGCGCGATCCGCGGCTTTGCCCAGCTTATTCTGAGCCGAAATCTCCTCGAAAATGACCCCGGGCAAACTGGCGCCGCACGAGACGCAGAATTTTGCGTCGCTCTCAAGTTCTCTCCCGCACTGGGGACACCTTTGAGTGACTGTGTATTCATCCTCTTTCATCTCGGCTCTCCTTTAAAAATTGCCAGAAATCACGCCCCGCAAAGCGTTTCGGTTTCGGGCAGTGCCTTCTCACTGACTGCCCTCGTAACTCTCTTTGAGTTCCTTACCTCTGTCATAAGTCGTCATGATTATGCCAACGATGAAACCAGCGAGCAGGAATATCGTCACCACCTGACCGCCGGAAACGTTAACCTCCAGTACTTTTACGTTCTTCACAAGCGACCCGATCAGCCGGCTCAAGGAGAATATTACAACCCAGATGGTGAACATCATTCCCGCGAAAAAAGTGCAAATATGGGTCTCGATTACCCGTCTTCTCGTTCCAATCCCCAGAATCATCATCAGCGAAACAAGCAGCGGGATTACTGAGATGTAAAGAAGCATTCTTGGAATAACCAGTCCCCAGCCGGAATAAGTGTTGGAGACGACCTCGAAACCAAGTATGTCAAGTTTCAGAAAAGCCCAGGGCGCGAAAACCATCGCCATCATGAGAACCACGAAGAGAGCCATTATGATGGGACCTTTACGTCTCCATAAAACAGTAAGAAAACGCGCGAAGGCAAAAGTTTCACTTGTACCTTCGGAAACCGGTTGGTATTCCGATTCGCCCGCCTTTGCTTCCTGAGCCTCCTTAAAAGGTACCCCGCAACTCTTGCAAAACCGAGCCTCCGGCACATTCTCCGTGCCGCACGATTCGCAGCGCATTATTATCAACCCCCATCAAAAAATCGTATCGTGTGAGACAAAACCAAATGTGTGCAGATTTGAAAACGCGCTGGAAAAATACAAAAGAGATTCCTTTTCAAACATAGCGAAATGGCTAAGTGGTTTCGTGAGATTTATCAACTCTTCAGTTCGCCATTCATTTGACCCGCTTGATATATCTTCGAAAACCACAACCGCAGGACGGGGCGCTTCAGCGGATATTCTTCTCAAGAACATCAGCGACTTCGGAAAGACCGTATTCTTCGAGTCTTCTCCTGCGCGGAATGCCCCTCTCATCGAGATCCCTGAGCTCATAGAACTCTTTTATCATCCTGTCGAAATCAACAAGCCTGCTCTTAAACTCTTCGACTGAAGCTTTTCTAAGCCTTCTGTCAACCCCCCCAACCCAGGGGACGATTTTTCCGCCTGTTTTGAGCATTTTGTAGAGATTCGGGAGAAGGTATTTCTCCGATATCTTCCTATTAAACTCCGCAAGCTTCAGATTCGAAATCTTGTGGCGGGTCAAAAGATTCATTATCGGGTAAAGAATCTGGGTGAGGTTGGAGGTAAGACCCTCTATATGAGGCCTCAGTATTCTTTCAGGGACAACGTCATCTTCTTTCCTTATTCCGCACTGATTGCATATGGCGCGCTTCAAATACCATATCCTGTTTCCGACATCGACAAGTTCCTCTTTCGTGTAGCCAAAACCAGTGACGCCATTGACCATCTGCCGGAATATTTCCAGCCCGTCCATTGACCACCAGGCGTACAGACATATTACCGCAGAACCTGCGAGCTGCCCGTACGCTTGAGCAGCAACAGTCTGGGCCGCCTTTCCCTCCGCGTTGTGAGGCTTTGTATCCTTAAGACCTATTTCCCTGAAACTTATGTTTCCAAGCTCTGTCATGAGATTGTCATCGTTTACGTGACAGGCTCCCCGCACTCCAGTCGCGTAAGTGAGAGCCATAGCCCAGAGCGCCCTCGGGTCATGCATGGGAGCTTCAAGACCCTTGACATGAATGGCAAACTCTTCGCCGCCGTACTTTTTCGAGAGCGCGCGGACCCCCTCGGCAAGTTCGTCTCCAAAACCCTCCCGCTTCCCAATCATTTCAATGAGTTTCACAAGAACGTCTGATTTATTCCAGCCAAGTTCCAGGCCTCCGGTCTCATTCTTCGTTATCAGGCCTTTCTCGAAAGCCTCGATAGCGTATGCGATAGTGCAGCCCGCGGAGATGCAGTCCATGCCGTATCTATCGGTAAGTTCGTTAGCTTTAGAAACAGCCTCGAGGTTTTCCGTCCTGGTAAGAGTTCCAAGGGCTGCAGCCCCCTCGTACTCAAGTCCGGGGCCCTCCTCCATCGCATACGGGCCAGAGTTAATCTTCACTATTCGCTTACAGGCAATCGGGCACCCGTAGCAAGAGTGTTTACGGGTCAGAATGCTTTCTGCGACGGCCACGCCCGAGAGCTTATCCATGCCCTCTTCCCACTGCGCCTCCCGCCAGTTCTTCACCGGAACATCCGATATTGCCATCCCCATCTGCATGTGCGCGTTCGAGCCGAAGGCGTTAAGCGCCTCACCGAGAATCCCTGTCTTTATGTTTATCTTCGCTTTTTCGGAGGCTTCCTTGCAGGCCTTCTCGTCGAAAAAGGTGGTCTTGGTCTTTCCTCTGAAGGCAATTGCCTTAAGTTTTTTAGACCCCATTACACAGCCCATGCCAGTCCGTCCCGCGAGACTCCCCCGGTCGTTGACGATTGCCGCGTATTTGACGAGATTTTCTCCAGCCTGACCTATCGACATTACACGCACCCTCTTGTCCCCGAGTTCCTCCTTAATGAGCTCCTCTGTCTCAAACGTATCCTTTCCCCAGAGATGAGACGCGTCCTTAATCTCCACTTTCTCGTCTGTGACAAACAGGTACACCGGTTTATCGGATGCGCCCGTAATCACGATTCCGTCGTAGCCTGAAGCCCTGAACTGGGGAGAAACGTGGCCGCCCATGCTGGATTCTCCCCAAATGCCGGTCAGGGGAGATTTCGCGCACACCTCAAGCCTGGAGCAGCCCGGAAGATTCGTGCCGGACAGCGGACCGTGCATAACCATTAGCGGATTTTCAGGGCTCAAGGGATCAACTTTCCATGCCTCCATGTCAAAAAACAATTTCGCGGCAAGGCCGCTTCCGCCCAGGTATTTTCTATAGATTTCCTCGGGTAATTCCATAACCTCCGTCTTGCCGCTTGAAAGATCGACCTTAAGTATTTTTCCATGATAGCCGTGCATCCGGCAGTCACCTCCAATCGATTCCGCCCTGTGAAGTGTAATTTTATCCTATCAATCCTAAGCACTGAACAATTTTTCGTTTAATAGTCCGGAATATGCCCATGAGGCCAGATCGCGCGCTCCGGCAAGACCCATCATCCGACCGAAAATCCATTCACTATTTCGATATTGAGCGCAGTTTTTATGCGCTTGATATCCCTGCAAGACTCATGATCCGACCGAAAATCGGTCCACCTCTCAACGCCGAACGCAAATGGCTTTGCTTCGAAACCGCAAAAGTCCAAATCCGACGGAAAATCGTTGACCCGGGAACCTTTCCATATCCCCGGGTTGTCCAGAGGGCATCCGCAAACCTTTGAATCCGACCAAAAATCGGTCCAGTTGCGTAAGGGCGGGGCTACTGTCATTCCCATAACAGGCAAAACAAATCCCATGACTGAAAATCGGTCAATCGGGATTTTCACAAGAAAATGGCGCTTTTGATATCATGATTCTGGCCGCAATGCTTACCGCGATGCGTAGTGCGTGAAGTAAGTAACTATCAGTAGCGTGTTGGAACTTATCGCGTCAGTGTCAAAGCAGGGTGAAAGGTACTTGTTTTCGCGAATTAAAAAAGAAACAGGATTGGTCGTGAAGGATACGGAGCGAGTCCATGGCTGAACTGAGGTGGAATCCTTATCTGCGTACCTGGGTCATCATAGCGTCGCACAGGCAGGCGCGCCCTGACCGCGAAAGGGATTACTGCCCTTTCTGCCCCGGTTCGGGGAAAGTACCAGATGATTTCGACGTTTACGCCTACCCAAACGATTTTCCCGCTCTAATGCTCGAGCCACCGGAACCGGACATCGAGGGTGATGACATCATCCCGGTCAAGCCCGCTTTTGGAAAGTGCGAGGTGACGCTTTATTCTCCCAAGCACGATGTGACCTTGCCTTCACTTCCCCTAGACCACATTGAAAAACTCGTTTACCACTGGGAAGAAAGATACAGGGAAATCGGGAAAATACAGGGCATAGAATATGTTTTCATTTTTGAGAACAGAGGCGAGGCTGTCGGCGTTACGATGCTGCATCCCCACGGACAGATCTATGGTTATTCATGGATCCCTCTCAAGATAAAAACCGAGCTTGATTCCGCCAGAGAGTACAAAGAGAGAACGGGAAGGTGCCTTTTCTGCGATCTCGTGAAGCGCGAGAAAAAAACAGGCGAGCGAATTATCTTCAACCAGGGCGGCTTCACGGCGTTTGTTCCCCCCTTCGGTGACTACCCGTACGAGGTCCATCTCTTCTCCGAGAGACATACAGGCTCGATAGCGGAACTTGATGCCGCCGAAAAGAGGGGGCTTTCTCTGGCGTTGAAGTGCATAACGGGCGCCTATGATAGTTTGTTCGACATTCCCTTCCCTTACATGATGTGCATGCACCAGGTGCCGACTGACGGCAAGTATTATCCTTATTATCACTACCACATAGAGTTTTACCCGCCAATGAGGAGCAGGGAATTGCTCAAATATAACGCCTCCTCTGAGACGGGGGCCTGGGCTGCGGCTAACACGACAAGACCCGAGGATAAAGCCGCTGAACTGAGAGAAATGGTGGAGAAGTACATTGCGTCGGTCGGTTTGAAAGACATTTGAACAACACCTTTTACGCGGAAGGTTGCCAGGAGGTTCTGATGATTGAGAGCAGCGAGATCGAAAAAAGGATAGTGGATTTTGATTCACGCTTCGGACGGGGGGGACAGGTGGACCTGTATTTCGCTCCGGGCAGAGTGAACTTGATTGGGGAACACACCGATTACAACAGCGGTCTTGTTCTGCCCGTTGCGATCCAGCGCGGCACCTACATGCTTATAAGGAAAAGCGATATGCCTCCCGTGCGCGTATACTCGGAAAACAGGAACGAAGAAGCGAGGTTTGATCCCTCCAACATAGTGAAAGAAGATGACTGGGCCGACTACGTGCGCGGTGTTTATCTGTATGCCTCAAGGTACTTTGGCAAAATTTCCCTGTTCGACGGATACTATTTCGGCGATCTTCCCCTCGGGGCGGGGCTTTCATCTTCAGCCTCGATTGAACTGGTGACTGCGGTTGGATTAAGGAGCTTAGGCGTGGAAATGCCGCTCGAGCGTGCGGTAATCATAAGCAGAAGGGCCGAAAATGATTTTGTCGGCGTGTCCTGCGGAATAATGGACCAGTTCACCGTGGCGTACGCGAAAGAGGGCTGCGCGCTTTTGATCAACTGCGATACGCTCGAGCACAGTTACGTTCCCTACAACATTGCGGACTCCTCCCTGGTGATAGGACATACCGGAATTTATCGGTCCCTTGCCAATACCCCTTACAACACCCGGCTATCCGAATGCCAGAGCGCCCTGACCGAGCTTGAAAAGAAACTGGGACCAAAAAAGAACTTAAGCCAGATATCAGTGCTCGAATTTGAGAAGGTGAAATATTCCCTGCCTGAGACCCTCGCCATGAGGGCGGAACATGTCATCTTCGAGAACGTTAGGGTCGAAGAGGCAGCGCTGTGCCTTGAGAGAGGCGACCCCGAAAAGCTCGGGTACCTCATGAATCGCTCACATGAATCACTAAGGGATTTATATGAAGTCTCAAGCCCTGAACTGGACACTCTTCAGAGGCTCTCGGTAGAGCATCCAGGGGTCTGGGGGTGCAGGTTGACTGGCGCCGGCTTTGGCGGCTGCGTAATCGCGCTGGTTAAAACGGAGGCGCTCGAAAGTTATCTCAATACGATTCCGGACAAGTACTGGAGAGAAACCCATCTGGAGGGAGACTTTATCGTGACAAAACCAGAGGGCGGGGCAAGAAAAATGGAGGTCATCCATTGAGAGTGCTCGTCACCGGAGGCGCAGGCTACATCGGCTCCGTAATGGTGAGGATGCTCCATTCCCATGAGCACGATGTGCTCGTTTTTGACAACCTTTCAAAGGGACACAGAAGTGCCGTGGGCGAAGCGCCGCTTGAAATAGGGGAACTTACAAACCTGGAGGATATCACGAGGGTTTGTGAGTCATTCCTGCCCGAGGCATGCATGCACTTTGCCGCACACAGCCTGGTCGATGAATCAGTCCGCGACCCGCTAAAGTACATGCGGGACAACCCGGTCGGAAGCCTGAATCTTGCCCGCGCTCTGTGCGAGTGCGGCTGCCGCTACCTGGTTTTCTCAAGCACGTGCGCCGTTTACGGCGTACCGGAAAAGGTGCCCATAACGGAAGACGAAAAGACCGAGCCCATAAACCCGTACGGTGCCTCCAAATTGCTTATCGAGCAGGCGCTTTCCGAACTGGCAAAAAGAGGGGTTCTTAGTTTCGTTTCGTTAAGATATTTCAATGCCGCGGGAGCGGACGTGGAAAACGACCTGGGTGAAGACCATCAACCTGAAACTCACCTCATCCCCCGGGTGATAAAGGCAGCGCTGGGGATTGAACAAAGCGCGGTGATTTACGGGAACGACTACCCGACCAGCGACGGCACCTGCGTGCGCGACTACATTCACGTAGTCGATCTCTGCAAGGCTCACCTGCTTGCGTTAGATTATCTTAAGGGCGGCGGCGATAGCCTCATTCTGAACCTGGGCAACGGGAACGGTTTTACCGTGAAAGAGGTTGTTGACTCGGTGAAAAGGGTATCGAAGAAAGATTTTCAGGTGAGGGTTGAAAGCAGGAGGGAGGGTGATCCACCCATCTTGGTCGCCTCGTCGGAAAAAATACGATCAAAACTTAAATGGGCGCCTTCTTACACTGATATCGACCAGATAGTAGAGACCGCGTGGATATGGCATTCGAGACATCCCGAAGGCTACGGCGACTAAAACTGCCCGTAAATGCAAAAATGGTGCCAGGCACCTTTTTTGCATTTTTTCTGCACGTGGATTAATGAACTGGTGTCAGCCCTGCTGCTAT